>PJEL010001767.1_pt1 | contig 20900 bp, 14 predicted proteins | sample 1853271 | NCBI WGS metagenome assembly PJEL01 (sample SAMN08108733, study PRJNA415343) | Invertebrate metagenome, whole genome shotgun sequencing project. | host: Globobulimina | place: Sweden: Gullmar Fjord | collected 2015-08
CCATATTTTCAACAAAGGCAGATGATGATGTGCCCCCTTGTGTTTACATTATCTCTCATTTTTGATGTGATTATGTAATTTAGGTTAGATGATTAATGTACTATTTAAAATTTAAAACTTCTTAGCATGCTGAATTAACGCAAATATTCAGCTTACCTTATCGTGGTGTGATTATTGCATCGCAGAAGCCTGCTGGTAGCAAAAACTTTGTTTTTTTTTCTCACCGTTATTGTTTAGAAGTTGATAAATAGAAAGCAGTTTTTTAACGGTACTGTAAATGGAGCTACCGCAAATCCGGATTAAATAAGAACACTATGAATGGCATTTCAATCTCGGCTGGTATGATATTTTGAAAGATAAAGGATTATAACATGAAAAGCAGAAACATCATTATAGCAATATTAATCATATTATTTTCAGGATCTGTTTTTACCTCCTGTGGTTCAACAGACAGTGAACTGGAAGAGGCTCTTGAAAATGGTGACGTGTCATCACATGGAAATGTGACATCACATGCCGAGTTCGAAGTATATGCCGGTGATGATCAGATTGTTATGCTGAATGAGACTGTGACTTTAAACGGAGACAAAAGTGCCGATCCGAATGGTAACGCTTTAACCTATTTTTGGGAATTTGTCTCAATACCAACCGGAAGTACGATTAGTATAATTAATCAGACCACAGTGAATCCGACTTTTAACCCGGATAGGGTGGGCGTTTATGAAGTTAGCCTGACTGTAAATAATGGAACTGAATCAAAGACTGATGTTTTAGAAATTACTGTCAACGGAGCTTCCGGGACAAACACTGCGCCGGTTGCAAATGCAGGTGATGATAATATTGTTTCTCCAAATGACACTGTAGAGTTAAACGGAAATGGAAGTACCGATGTTGATGGTGACAGCATAACATATATATGGACCTTTGTTTCAAGGCCAGTAGGAAGTACGGCCATTATCACTGATTCAACCAGTGTTGAAACAACATTTCTTGCTGATAACGCGGGTCTCTATGAAATACAGCTGACAGTTAATGACGGGCAATCTTCAAGCTCTGATATCGTTCTTATTAAGGCAAATACAGCGCCTATAGCAAATGCGGGGGGTGACTTTGCAATTACTATAAATACGCCTGCAACACTTAACGGAAATGGAAGTTCCGATATCGATGGTGACAACTTAACCTATGTATGGACTTTTGTGTCAAGGCCAGCGGGAAGTACGGCTGCACTGAGCGATACAATTATAGATGATCCAACATTTACACCTGATATAACGGGAGTCTATGAAATAAGTCTGACTGTTAATGACGGTACTGATTCAAATACTGATACAGTTATAATTACAGCCGGTACAGACCCTGTCATAAATAATGCGCCTGTTGCCAATGCAGGTGATGATCAGGTAATGACATTAGGGGGTACTGTAACGTTAAACGGAGCCGGAAGTTACGATCCGGATAGTGGAGATACATTAGTTTATTTATGGGAAATAGTATTACAACCTGTTGGTAGTAATGCCTTTTTCAATGACTCAGCATTGATTGAACCACTATTATACGCTGACACGGCCGGAGATTATGAGATCCGGCTGACAGTAAATGACGGAAGCGCATCACATAATGATTTGGTAAACATTAAAGTTAACACTGTGCCGGTTGCAAATGCGGGGTCTGATTTTACAGTTACAGTAAATAGAGCGGTAACATTAAATGGAAGAGGAAGCTTAGATGCCGATGGTGACAGTTTAACCAATGTATGGGGTTTTGTATCAAGACCTGTAGGAAGTACGGCTGCTTTTAATAATTCCACGTCAGTTGAGCCATCATTTACGCCTGATATTGTGGGCGTTTATGAAATAAGCCTGTCAGTAAATGATGGGAATGATTCACATTCCGATACAATAATTGTTACGGCAAGTGCCGAGATTGTCCCGAATAATACACCTGTTGCAAATGCAGGTACTGACCAGGCGATGACACCTGGGAGTACCATAACGTTAAACGGCATCGGAAGTTCCGATCCGGATAGTGATACCTTAACTTATTTATGGGAAATCATAACACAACCTGAGGGCAGTAACGCCTTTCTTAATGATTCAATGCTGGTTGAGTCACGGTTTATTACGGATACGGTGGGAACCTATGAACTCCGTCTGACAGTCAATGACGGAAACGCATCACACAGTGATGTTGTTGTCATTACCGCAAATACAATGCCGGTTGCAAATGCAGGCGACGACCAGACTGTGACCTTGACCGACACTGTCACTCTAAACGGAAACGGAAGTACAGATCCGGACGGAAATACTATAACGTATTTATGGGCATTTGTATCAAGGCCAGGTGGTAGTATGGCAACGTTGACAAATGAAACCACAGTGAATCCAACATTTACTGCAGATACGGCAGGAACTTATGCCGTTAGACTCACAGTTAATGACGGTAATGATGCAAATGCAGATACTGTAAACATTATGGTAAATACGGTACCGGTTGCAAATGCAGGCGAAGACCAGTCAGTGACACTGAACTCAGTTGTAACATTATACGGGAGCGGAAGCTCAGATCAGGATGGAGATACTTTTACGTATTCATGGGAATTTGTAACAAGGCCAGGCGGAAGTACGGCTATATTAACTAATCCAACAACAGTTTCGCCAACTTTTATAGCAGATAAAGCGGGTGAATACAGAGTAGCGCTGACTGTAAATGATGGTAAAGATACAAATACTGATACCGTAAGCATCACGACAATAAATAATGTGCCGGTTGCTGAAGCTGGTAATTATGCAAAAGTTCCGTATGACTCATCAATTACACTGGAGGGAGGTGGAAGTTATGATCCTGATGGCGATGCGCTTACCTATAGGTGGCGATTTCTTTTCAGACCATCACCCGGTATTGTCCTTATTGACAGTAACACAAGGACACCGTCATTTATCGCCAATGGCTATGGCAGATATGAAATAGAGCTTATTGTTAATGACGGACATGTGAATAGTGCACCTGATACTGTGGAGTTAATCGTGGGGACTGTGCCTGATACCGGCCAGGCAGCTTGTTACGATGATTTAGGTGCTGAGATCACTTGTTCGGATGGTGGTACTTTTCCTGGCCAGGATGGATATTATGACATTAATCCGCCATCTTATACAAAACTGGATTCAAACGGAAATGACCTTTCTGACAATGCAACAGTGTGGGTGATGGTTAGAGATAATGTCACCGGGCTTATTTGGGAAGTGAAAACAGATGATGGTAGTGTGCATGATAAGAATAATAGATACACATGGTACGACAGTAATTCTGAAACAAATGGTGGTTATGCCGGAACACCCGGTGATGGAACGAGTACTGAAGATTTTATCCAAAATCTGAATGATAATAGCTTTGGGGGGAGGGCTGACTGGCGACTTCCAAATGTAAAAGAGCTTAAATCAATTGTGGATAGTAGTAGACTATTCCCAGCTATTAATAGTGACTATTATATGAATACCATTTCGTCCATTCACTGGTCGTCTACAACAGATGTCGGTAGAACGGTTGCCGCTAGAAGCGTTGGCTTCTACAACGGCCATGTGGGGTCCTACGGTAAGTCTATGACTCACTATGTTCGTGCAGTTAGAAGCGTGCAGCAAACTCCTTCATTTAGTGATAATGGTGACGGGACAATAACGGATCATGATACAGGTCTTATCTGGATGCAGGCGAGTGCTGATATAGATAATGATGGTAATCCTGATACCATGGGCTGGGAAACAGCCCTTGGTTATTGTGGAACACTTGAATTTGCAGATCAAACAGATTGGAGATTGCCAACGAATAATGAGCTTCAGTCTATTGTAGATTATGGTAGTCATTCTCCAGCTATCGATACCCAATATTTTCCGGACACCACTTCTTTTATTTACTGGTCGTCTACTACCTATGTAAATAATACGGCCTACGCGTGGCTTGGGCACTTTAGTTCCGGTGCTGTATACGGCGCCACTAAGTCTACTAATTGTTATGTTCGTGCAGTTAGAGGTGGACAGTGAATGGTAATTTGATTATTTAGGATTGATGCTCACTTAAAAAGTATTCATATGGCTATAGAAAAAGGACCATATACGCTGCGAAGCAAGTGCCCTTGGGGTACCTTTATTTGTTGGCCAGGCTTGAAGTAGTGCACTATGGATGAGGGGCAATTGTTAGTATATAAATCAAAAGAAAATAAACATATATTTAGAGTACTTTTTTAGATCTATCGTAAGACTAACAGGTAAAGTGATGAATTATTATCAAAAAACAAGAGTGTTGGAATTTTTTAATAAATTTTTCAAATATAATATTTTTAATTTATTCGTTGTATTTACCTGCATCATACTTACTTCGCAAAATCTATACAGCAAAGAAATTGAGTGGGTTTTTGTTGAAAAGAAAGAAGGTATTGAGTTGTTCGAGTGCAAAGAACAAGTTGATGGTATTGCACCTTTTAAGGCTAGAACAATTCTAAATATTCCCCATGAAACAATTGTAAAGGTTTTGACAGATACCGAGAAAAAACCGGATTGGGCACCAAAACTAAAAAAAACAAAAATTCATCATCAACTTTCAACAAACCAATTCGTTTACAGTGAATATTATTCAGTTCCTTTCCCATTTTTTGATCGGGAATTTTGTCTTCTTGGAACGATCAGGTTTGAGGGTGAAAGCGTACTTTTTATTGGTGAAGATTATAAAAAAGATCATAAACCTGCAAAAAACCATGTGCTTGCAAACATTAATAAGCTGGAATTTAAAATTACACCTAAGGGTAATGAAAAAACAGAAATTGAATTTACTTTTATAGGTGATATGGGCGGAGCAATCCCCCAATTTGTTATCAATATTATTCAGAGAAGATGGCCGGTAAAGTTTCTTTTATCTCTTTCAGAGTATATCGCAAAAAATCATAATTTTGAGTCTGAAAGATATTTAAAATTAAGCAAAGGGACTCAAAAAGGACAAGGATAGCAAGTAGGTTATCCTTCAACTTGCTCATCCACAAGTCTTTGCATCGAAACACCATAGTTTTCAATTTCAGAAACTACCATATCGACCATGGTGTCAATTTTCCCGGATATAGTTTCAGATAATTCAATTCCACCTGAAAGTGTTTCAGGTTCTACACCGATAAGGATAACACTCGGAGGCAAATCGTCTAAAATATATGCCATCGCGAGAACATCGGTTATTCCAATCTGATGGGGTGATATTTTGTTCTGGAAAAATGCGGGAACATCATCGACTTTTAACACAGAACCAGGTGGGTTGTCTGAACGGATGGCATCCACGATAATAATGTGGCTTCTCTTCTCAATCCAGGGAAGAAGCTCAACACCCATTGTTCCCCCATCTGTGACTTCTATCGCATCCGGAATTTTATATTGTTGTTGTAATTGTTCAATAACTTTTATTCCGGCCCCTTCATCGGAGAGAAGAATATTTCCGATGCCAAGGACCAGAATGTTTGTTTCAGCTTTTAATTCAGAGGTTTTACTCATTTTCCCATCCGGTTATCAAATTGACTGTTTTAAAATGCTTTTACTTTAACAATTTCGTTTCTTTTTGTGTCGACCATGTGGATGGCGCAGGCCAGGCACGGGTCAAAAGAGTGGACGGTTCTTAACACTTCGAGGGGCTTTTCAGGATTTGCAATGGGGGTGCCAACAAGAGACGCTTCATATGGTCCCGGTGCATCATTGCTGTTTCTTGGTCCGGCATTCCAGGTTGAAGGAACAACGCACTGGTAGTTTTTGATTTTGCCTTTTTCAATCACTACCCAGTGAGAAAGAACACCCCTTGGTGCTTCATGAAATCCCACACCACGAATTTCACCTTTAGGGAAAACAGGTTCGTTAAATGTATCATAATCACCGTTTCCGATGTTATTCATGAGCGCGTCCCACTGTGTTAAAACAGTGTCGTGCAAGACTGCTGTCCGGATAGCTCTTGCAGCATGTCTTCCGATAGTTGAATGAAGAGAATCGATGGAGACTCTCGTCTTTGAGCCGACCAGTGATAATATGCTGTTTACCTTTTCCAGAGTCAGCGTTGCGTATTGTTGAGTAGGTTTATGGCCTGCGGCAAACATTCCTAAAACGTTTGCAAGTGGGCCAACCTGAGCTGGTTCACCCTCAAAAGTCGGTGATTTAACCCAGGAATATTTACCGTTATCCTGAAACTCAGTATAGTTTGGTACAGTATCCTCTTCCCATGGATGTTTATCCCAATCACCTTCGTACCATGAATGTTTAATACTCTCCTTAACGCTTTGTTTGAAATAATCATCTTTGAAAGTTGTTATCGGCTTAAATGCTCCCACGTTACCATTTGGAATATAACCTCCCGGAAGATCAAATTTAGTACCTGCAGTATCCATTGGCATTTCAGGTACGCAGAGGTAGTTTGTAACGCCTTTGCCATAAGTTGTCCAGTCGGCGTATAAAGCACCAACAGCTGCAACATCAACCAGATAGACGTTTTTAATAAAATCACCAATTTCATCGATCAGTGTCTTTATGTAATAGAGTCTTTCAACAGTCAGGGTTGACTGGCTGTCCGGGTTTATTGGGTTTGCAACACCCCCCACTGCAAGATTTTGAATATGTGGGGTTTTACTTCCCAATATTGCCACTACTTTGTTGATTTTTCTCTGGTATTCAAGGGCCTGTAGATAATGAGAAGCAGCAAGAAGATTTACTTCAGGGGTAAGCTTCATAGCCGGATGTCCCCAGTAACCGCTGGCAAAAATGCCAAGCTGACCGGATTTTACAAGGGTCTTCAATTTATTTTGAGCCGCTTTCATTTCATGTTTGCTGTTTTTCGGCCATGTCGAAAGTTTTTCAGCAAGTTGTGACGTCGCGACGGGATCGGCTTTTAGAGCAGAGACGATATCAACCCAGTCGAGTGCTGACAAGTGATAGAAATGTACAATATGATCAAAAATACCGTGGGCGGCAACAATCATATTTCTGATATATTGTGCGTTCATCGGAATCTCAAGATTAAGTGCATTTTCGACGGCTCGTACCGATGCAATAGCATGGACCGTTGTGCAGACACCGCAAATTCTCTGGGTAAAAATCCAGGCTTCACGAGGGTCTCTGCCCTTTAAGATCTCTTCAATTCCACGCCACATCTGCCCCGATGACCATGCTTTAGATACATGACCGTTTTCTACCTCACACTCGATTCTTAAATGACCTTCTATTCTTGTTATAGGATCGATGACGATTCTCTTGGACATACAATGTCTCCTTATTTTTTGCTGATATGGTACAACACCATTACGCCCTTCTAAAAACAGGAAGTTTTTTTATAAATAACAGGTAACCCATGATTTCCACGGCAATAATTCCAAGCGTGATCCATATTTCACCTGCTTTTGGATAATAGTTCCAACCGTTGCCAGGATCGTATTGAATAATAAAACAGTTGAATCGGTATAATGCTCCGGCCAGCATCAATGACAATGCACAGAAAAAAAGAGCCCGCCTCGATTGTCTGAATTTGGACATTGATAAAAATATCGCCGGCAGCAGAAACAACAGGTTTTCAATGTAAAACATGAGACTGTGTGTATTCCCCTTAAAAAGCAGTTCTAAATTCCCTCTGTAAATAATATCTCCAAATCTGACTAAAAGGTATGTGGCTATAATCCATGGGAAAAGCTTTGATAATTTTTCGAGAATATGTTTTTCATCAGCTACTTTGAATCGTAGAGTAGAGATGCTTGACTCAAAAATAACCGCAGCAAATCCAAGAAGGATTGACGAAATCAGAAATAGCAGAGGAAGCAGACTGCTCCACCAGAGGGGGTGCAGTTTTGATCCGGCGATGATCATCAATGTACCTAACGAAGACTGATGCATCGTTGGAAGCAGGATTCCTAAGGCAATAAAGAAAAACATCAGTTTGTCCAGTTTGAACTGAACCTTGTCTGCCTTGAGTTGTTTTAAAAATGTAGGTGTGAACTCTATCCAAAGCACGAGAGTATATATCCCTATGCAAAGTGCTACTTCAAACAATACTGAGTTTGTATTACCGTATCCCGGCAGAAAGATATTGTACATTTGCCAATACCTTCCAACATCAAAAAAAACCGAAACACTGGCAAGGGAATAACCAAACAGACTTGCAAGAATTGCAGGCCTCAGCAATGGTGAGTATTTTCGATCATTAAGCACATATATCAAAAGGGCCATTGCATAACCACCACAGGCAAATGCAGTTCCGACAACCACATCATATGCAATCCAGATTCCCCATGGGTATCCGTCATTCATACCAGTGACGTCCCCCAGGCCAAAAATAAATCGTCTGGCAAGGAAGTAGGCTGCTACTAATGAAACAAAAAGCAGAAACATGAAAGGTCTTGTTAAAACCTTTCCTCCTATTGGTTTACCTTCTTTCATAACTCGCTCCTGTTTTTTTTGCTTAAGTTACTCATCTCGTTTTTTCCGTCCTGCAATAAGCAGGGACAACCCGCCTAAAACAGCAGCCGGCAGAATCAGTTTATCGTAAAGACTGTGCTGGATGCTTTCTGACAGAACTGCATATGATTCATCTGGCAGCTCAGGAAAACCGAGTTTCCCGAATGAAACTCCCGAGAGCAGCATAACCTGGGTACCTCCGAGTTCAGATTCTCCGAAAACACTTTTAATATATTGTTTACTCATATGGATCTGGTTTTTTCCTGAATTCATATGTAATGTGGGGAATTCATAATATTTACCAGGTACCATTTTTAGTCTTTTTTTTGCTTCATTAAGCAACCTGTTTACGCTTCCGAATAGTGATGCTCCTGTGGGGCAGGCGCTGCAGCATGCAGAAATTCCACCTCTGTCCAAAAGGTGTTTGCATAATTGGCATTTGCTTATTTTCGGGAATGGAGTGTCCCATTCGAATTTAGGGACATTAAATGGACAGGCAACCTGACAATACCTGCATCCGATACAGGCATCACTATTGTATGTTACAATGCCGGACAGAGGATCTTTTTTAAGAGCCGATGCCGGACAAGCCGATGTACATGCCGGTTTCAGGCAGTGCATGCATTGTTTCTTAACAAAGGCATATCCGTCTTTTTCAATATCTTTGTTTTTTCCGGTTCCGTGTTCGTATTTTTTGATTATATTTAATGTTTTTGAAGAAAGGTCTACCGGGTTATCCCAGATTTTTGCATTACCGGTATGTTCTTCAGGCATAAGGTTTGCACCCTTGCATGCTGACACGCATGCCTGGCAGCCAACACATAAAGTGGCATCATAGAGAATGCCCATGGCCTCCTGAGGAGGTGCTTCTCTGCCAAGAACTGTTCCTGGCAGTCCTGAAGCCAGAAGAGTAGTCCCTGCAACTCCTTTGAGAAAATCTCTGCGTTTCAGTTTCATTCCTCATCTCCTTGATCTGATTTATCCAGATATTTCCCGACAACTGCACTGGCTCCAATTGCGGCACCGGCTGCTCCTGAAATAACAGCCACAGTGCCTTTTGAAATTCCTTCTTCACGTACAGGGATGATCGGGGGATGTGAAGATGGAGGAGTGACGTTTTCAATATCAGATTGTGTGTGGAGCGGTATATTAAACCCAACCCCCTTTTCGGAGCACCCGAAACAGGGATGACCTGTACCGACAGGCCATGCACCAGAACCCGCATCACTAAATAAAATGGCAGGACAATTACACCAGGTTTTAGGACCTTTGCATCCCAATTTATATAAGCAATATCCGTTGCGATGTCCGTCATCACCGAATTTTTCTGCAAAACGTCCCGCATCAAAATGCGGCCTGCGTTCACAATTTTCATGAATAAGTTTGCCGTATGCAAATTTAGGGCGCCCTTTACTATCAAGTGCCGGCAGCTTTCCAAATGTGAGAAAGTGAATAACCGTCGACAGGAAATTATAAGCATTGGGAGGACAGCCGGGAATAGTAACCACTGTCTTGTCTTTCAGAACTTCAGGGGCTCCAACAGCTCCGGTCGGATTAGGGTGGGTCGACTGGATCCCCCCCCAGGATGCACATGAACCAATGGCAATAACAGCAGCAGCTTTTTCTGCAGTTTCACGGACAATATCGACAAAAGGTCTTCCTCCAACCATACAGTAAATACCTTTGTCTTTAAGTGGAATAGCCCCTTCAATAACGAGGATATACTTACCTTCATTCTCCTTTATTGATTGTTTCATTGCTGCTTCAGCCTGGTGCCCGGCACCTGCACTCAGAGTTTCATGGTAATCTAATGAAATTAAGTCAAGTATCAGATGTTCTAACGAGGGGTGAGAGGGGCGTAGCAGAGACTCGGTGCAACCCGTACATTCCTGTCCATGGAGCCAGATAACGGTAGGTCTCCGTTTTGGTGAAGCAACAGCTTCGGCAATTTTTACACCGGCACTTAACGGAAGTCCCATTCCGACGGCTACCGTACTGCAGAATTTCATAAATTTTCGTCTGGAGATTCCGTTTAGGTTTTCCTGAAGCATTTTATCAAGTTGCAACGTTTTCATTTGCCCCCCTTGTTTTTTTGCTTAAGTTGCCCACCTGAGTCTTAGTAGTAATTTGTCTCAAGCGTTATTTTTCATAAAAGTTTTGATACTACCTAAGAGATACTGTTTTTGGTGAAATTAGCATGCCCCTAAGGTCGGTTTATTCACGTAATTACCTGAAAACTATCAAAAACAGCTTTTTTGATATATCTTCGGGCAATTGACCTAAAAGTACATATTTAACAAACAGATTTAAAAAAACATCTGAAATTGATATTAAAATAATTATATTTCGTAAATGTAATCGGTGGATGAAAATATAAAGAGGCAACACAGGATTGTTGAATAACAAGCTTGTATAAATACTTAACGAGGGAAACATTTTTTAAAATCAAAAACATCAACCATCCTTCTTCTCGTGAACAGATATTACAACAAGAAACATGTGAATTGGTTACAATATATGTTCTTAGTAGTTATCACTTAAACGCATAATTGTCAAATAGAAAGCATTGATTCTATTGATAGAAACGAGCATAGTTACTGAAAATACATGGAAAAGTTACCTGACGAATCATTCCCTTGTAAAACCTGATTCTCCTTGATACGATACGCAGGCAAGTTTCACAGTTGTGTTTTTTACCATTGTGCAGATATCAGTTCATAGAGTTTAAGTAATCAAAAAAATATATAAAGAAAGCTTAAAGGAGAGATTGTTATGTTATACAGAGAAGTTCCAAAAAATGGAGATAAACTTTCTACTCTTGGATTTGGAGCCATGAGGCTTCCCGCCAGAATGGGACAGATAAATGAAGCAGAGGCAGCAAAACAAATATATTATGCGATAGATAATGGTGTTAATTATATAGATACTGCAGTTCCATATCACAATGGTAAAAGTGAACCTTTTATTGGGAAAGTCTTGTCGAAAAACGGGTACAGGGAGAAGGTTAAACTTGCGACCAAGCTTCCACACTGGTCGACAAATTCAAAAGAAGAGATGGATCAGGCACTGGAAGAGCAGTTGAAAAAACTCCAAACCGATCGAATAGATTATTATCTTATCCACAATCTTAACGGCGCTACATGGGAAACAGCAAAAAATAATGGTGTTATTGAGTTTATAGATGGTGCTTTGAAAAGTGGTAAAATTATTAATGTCGGTTTTTCTTATCATGGAGCAGCTGAAGATTTTAGTACAGTTGTGGATGGATACGACTGGACGTTTTGTCAGATTCAATATAATTTTCTTGATACACAAAATCAGGCCGGTAAAAAGGGTTTGGAATATGCAGCTTCCAAGCAACTGGCAGTAATTATTATGGAGCCGTTAAGGGGCGGAAACCTTGCTAAAACACCACCACCCGCAGTTCAGAAGATATGGGCTAATGCGGTAAATAAACGTACACCGGTCGATTGGTCTCTTCGCTGGATCTGGAATCATCCTGAGGTTACGACAATCCTTTCGGGCATGAATGAGATGGAGCAGATTGATGAAAATATGAGTATTGCTTCTGAGGTTATGCCGAACTCTATGACAGATACCGAAACTGCCCTTGTTGATGAAGCTTCTGAAACGTTTAGAAGTGTTATGAAGGTAGGGTGTACATCCTGTCAGTATTGTATGCCCTGTCCGGCGGGTGTAAATATCCCCGGGTGTTTTGAGTATTACAACTCCCGCAATACGTTTAAAGATAAAAGTGCTAAACTCTTTTACCTGGCGATGCTTGGGGGTGTTTTGACCGAGAAAGTAAGTTTTGCCTCAGAGTGTGTCAACTGCGGTAAGTGTTTGGAAGAGTGTCCTCAAAACCTTGCAATTCCAGAATTGCTGGAAGATGTGAAAAACGATATGGAAGGTATCATGACAAAACCGATGTTATGGATAATCAGGCGGGTTATGAATGTAAGAAAGAATAAATCCTGATGGCGTCGTAAAAAATTAGTGTCTGAACAAAAAAAAACCTCATTTTCGTTCAGGCACCATCAATTGAATACCCAATATCCAACACGGAATTCCGCTGTGAAGCAAGTGCCCTTGGGTTGCAAGTTCCAGGGATTTTTTTTAGCGGAACTTCATCAAACCTTTGTATTATTCATACATGATACACAACCTCGCAAAATATTATATTAACCTTTACCCCCAAGGGCACTTGCTTCGCAGTGAAACGACTGGCCTTATTCAAATGGTTCTTTTTTCCTCCCTTGATTATTGGGAGTTCCGTGTTGGATATTGGACATTGGAAAAAAAAATTTCCTTACACTCTATAACATTATAACTTTACTGGAGCGAAGTGCATAACGAGTTTTTATTTTATTATCCCTCTTCTAAAAAAAGAATTGATTAAAAATTTAAAAGCGTTATTATACTCGAAAAGATTAATTTATGTATAGTCCGTATTTGGTTAAACAGCTGTAAAACAAGCTTATCCAACATTTTGGATTAATGGTCTTGTCTGCTTATTTAATGTGTCTTTGCGGAATTATTGGTTTGTTTTTTTACAACCTGAATTTAATTATTATTAAATTCTATTTATGGATTTTTTGAATGGCAATAAGTACCTATGATGCAGAATCGATAGAAGTTTTAAAGGGACTTGAACCGGTAAAACGTCGTCCCGGGATGTACACCGACACCGACCGACCGAATCACCTTGGTCAGGAAGCAATTGATAATAGTGTTGATGAAGCAATTGCAGGTTTTGCAGATAAAATTGCTGTAACACTCCATATAGATGGTTCTCTTGAGATTTGTGATAATGGCCGCGGTATGCCGGTTGATATTCATCCAAAAGAGGGTATCACAGGGGTTGAGCTGATTCTTTCCAAACTCCATGCCGGTGCAAAATTTTCAAATAAAAATTATCAGTTCTCCGGTGGTCTCCATGGCGTTGGGGTCTCTGTTGTTAACGCTCTTTCTTCAAGGCTCGAAGTTGAAATCAGGCGTGATGGAAATAAATACCTCATTTGCTTTGAAGATGGTTTTAAAGTTCAGGATCTCGAAATTACCGGAACTGTGGGGCTCAGAAATACCGGAACAACTGTACATTTCTGGCCCGATGCAAAGTATTTTGATTCACCAAGATTTTCTGTCTTAAAATTAAAACATGTATTGCGGGCAAAGGCTGTTTTATGCCCGGGCCTTCGTGTGATTTTCAATAATAAACCTGCCGGTGAAACCGATGAGTGGCTTTATGCAGACGGCCTGACTGATTATATTAAAGACGCCCTTGATGGTTATGAAATTCTTCCGGAAGAACCTTTCGTTGGTGACTTTTCTACGAAAGAGGAAGCTGCGACATGGGCTGTTGCCTGGCTTCCTGAAGGTGGAGATTTAATTACAGAAAGTTATGTCAATTTAATTCCTACGGCACAAGGTGGAACCCATGTAAATGGTTTCAGAACGGGGCTTCTTGCCTCAATCAGAGAGTTTTGTGAGTTTCGAAATATTATTCCAAAAGGAGTTAAACTTTCTCCTGAAGATATATGGGAACGCTGCAGTTATGTTTTATCGGTAAAAATGGCGGATCCACAATTCTCCGGACAGACAAAAGAGAGATTATCCTCAAGACAATGCGCGGCATTTGTCTCCGGGATTGTTAGAGACTCCTTTAGCCTGTGGCTAAATCAGAATACTGAAACAGGCGAACGGCTTGCTGAAATGGCAATTAACAATGCGCAAAACAGGTTGCGTGCCGGTAAAAAAGTTACACGAAAAAGAGTTACAGCAGGCCCTGCCCTTCCCGGTAAATTAGCTGATTGTTCAACTCAGGATCCTTTAAGAAGTGAGCTTTTTCTTGTTGAGGGAGATTCAGCAGGCGGCTCGGCAAAACAGGCCCGGGACAGACAATTCCAGGCAATTATGCCATTAAGGGGAAAGATCCTGAATACCTGGGAAGTCGATACAGATATGGTTTTAAACTCAAAAGAGATTCACGATATTTCTGTTGCCATAGGTGTTGACCCCGGCTCTTCTGATATAAGTGGCCTAAGATACGGAAAAATATGTATCCTCGCCGATGCGGACTCCGACGGTCTTCACATTGCCACGCTTATCTGTGCTCTTTTTATGCGTCATTTCAAAGCTTTGGTCAAAGCTGGCCATGTATATGTAGCAATGCCACCTCTTTACAGGATCGATATTGGAAAAGAGGTTTATTACGCCCTTGATGAATCAGAAAAAAAAGGTGTTCTTGGAAGAATTGAAGCAGAAAAGAAAAGAGGTACAGTTAACGTCCAGAGATTTAAAGGATTAGGTGAGATGAATCCTCTTCAGCTCAGGGAGACGACAATGACACCCGATACCAGACGTCTTGTGCAGCTTACTGTTGAAATAAATGATTATGAGGATGAGCCGGACACGGCTTTTAGTGTTATGAATATGCTTCTTTCGAAAAAACGTGCTTCTGACAGAAGGGTATGGTTAGAAGAGAGAGGTGATCTCGTTAGATAGAAGAACAAAATATATGAGTCAAAGGAAATTCAAACGGTGGCGACTGGCCACCAGTAACGGAGTATAAAGATGCACAAATCTACAACGATGGTTAATGTTTCAAGGTCAGCTAAAGAGCTGCAAAATAAATCGACACAGCGTAAATTCAATAAAAAAGTAAATTTCCTTAGCCCGCTGGCTAAAGAAAAATCAAATATCGCATATACCGGAGCCACAATACTACGTAAAAACAGGATTAAGTAATATTAGTAAGATAAAAGGAAATTAAATGAGCGAAATGAGTATGGATGGCGTTGAACAGCTTCCATTAAAGATTTTTACTGAGAATGCGTATCTTGAATACTCAATGTACGTTATTCTTGACAGAGCTCTTCCCCATATTGGTGATGGTTTAAAACCGGTTCAACGGCGTATCGTTTATGCTATGTCTGAACTCGGCCTGAAAGCCACCGCAAAATACAAAAAATCGGCTCGTACTGTTGGTGATGTTTTAGGTAAATACCACCCCCATGGTGACTCAGCCTGCTATGAGGCAATGGTATTAATGGCTCAGCCTTTTTCTTACAGATATACTCTTGTTGACGGTCAGGGTAACTGGGGTGCACCTGATGATCCAAAATCATTTGCTGCAATGAGATATACTGAATCACGTCTTTCAGCCTATTCCCAGATACTCTTAAGTGAAGTAGGTATGGGAACGGTCGATTGGACTATGAACTTTGACGGTACTTTAAAAGAGCCTGAAGTTCTCCCGGCAAGGCTTCCGAATCTTTTACTGAACGGGACAACAGGTATTGCCGTTGGAATGGCAACTGATATTCCACCCCACAATTTAAGAGAAGTGGGAAATGCATGTATTCATATCCTTGAAAATCCGAAAGCGACTATTGATGATCTATGTCAATTTGTTAAAGGACCAGATTATCCAACTGAAGCAGAAATAATAACCCCTGCAGAATCTATTAAAAACATCTATGAAACCGGTAACGGCAGTCTTAAAATGCGGGCTGTTCATTCTGATGAAAACGGTGACATTATTGTAACCTCACTTCCCCATCAGGTTTCAGGTGCTAAAGTTCTAGAGCAGATTGCAGGGCAGATGAATGCAAAAAAACTCCCCATGGTGGCAGATTTAAGGGACGAATCTGACCATGAATCTCCAACAAGGCTTGTTATCACTCCCCGCTCAAACAGAGTAGACAGGGACGCTTTGATGGCACATCTTTTTGCCACAACAGACCTTGAGAGAAACTATCGTGTCAACATGAACGTTATCGGCTTAAATGGAAAACCTCAGATCAAAAATCTTGGTGTCTTCCTGCGTGAATGGATTGAATTTCGCCGAAACACTGTAACTAAAAGACTAAACCACCGGCTTGAGAAAGTAAAAAACAGGCTGCATATTTTAGAAGGTTATTTAATAGCCTTTTTAAATATCGATGAAGTTATTCTTATTATTCGAAACGAAGATAAACCGAAACCGGTTTTAATGAAACGCTTTGCCCTGACTGATATACAGGCAGAAGAAATCCTTAACTTAAGACTTCGCCACCTTGCAAAACTTGAAGAAATCCAAATCAAGGGAGAGCAGGAAGAACTTGCTAAAGAGCGGGATAAACTTGAACTGATTCTCAGCTCACCGGCAAGACTGAACACTCTTATTAAAAAAGAAATCAAAGCTGCCATCGAAGAATTCGGCGATGACAGACGTTCCTTTATTGTTGAACGAAAAGAAGCTCAGGCCCTTACTCATACAGATATTATTCCATCCGAGCAGATTACAGTTATTCTTTCTCAGAACGGATGGATAAGAGCTGCAAAAGGTCATGAAATTGATAATGAAAAATTGAAATTCAAATCGGGAGATGAGCTTCTTTCAACAGTCTGCGGAAAAAGCGATCAGACCACAGTAATAATGGATACAACCGGACGGTCATATGCTATTCCAGCCCACACTCTTCCTTCTGCGAGAGGGCAGGGAGAGCCTGTCACGGGCCGGATGAATATTTCTGACGGTGCAAAAGTCTCAAGCGTTCTAATGGGGGCGCCAAATGACCTTCTTCTTATGGCAAGTGATGCAGGCTATGGTTTTATTACCAAACGTTCTGATCTTTATACTAAAAATAAAAACGGTAAGGCAGTTTTAAGCCTTCCGGCAGGAGCACTTCCACTTGAGCCGATACCCGTAGATAATATTAATGTACTACTTTTAGCTTCAATTACAAATGAAGGCCGTATGCTTATATTTCCTTTAAAAGACCTGCCTGTGCTGGCAAAAGGTAAAGGAAATAAAATCATCAATATCCCTTCTAAAAGAGCAAAAACCCGTGAAGAACTCGTAACAAAGCTCTTTCTTCTCCCCATAGACAGCCATCTTATTTTATATGCAGGGAAAAGACATTTTACGTTAAAAGGCAGTAATCTTGAAGGTTATTTTGGTGCAAGAGGCAGACGCGGGAAAAAGCTTCCCCGGGGTTACCAGAAAGTTGATATGTTTGATATTGTTACTAAAGAAGAAGAGGTTAAAGAACTGCCAGAACAGGAATAGGAGTTTCCGTAGGCGCCGTTGTTCTGTTACATGAGGCTTTTGGCGGTTGTAGTAATAGCAGGCTCACACTATATTATAAGTAGGGGTGTATCTTGGAGAAACAACAATTTAAATCTATTCCGGAATATGAAGCCGAACTTCAGAAATTACAGGCAAAAATTGTAACTCTTGAAGCGGAAAATAAGGAGAACAGAGATGCTAAAAGGGCTCTTTCTGAATCTGAAAGAAAATATCGTGCAATATTTGACAATATCGGCACTGCAACTGTTCTGATAGAAGATAACACTATCATGTCAATGGTAAATACTGAATTTGAAAAATTGTTAGGCTATTCAAAAGAAGAGACCGAAGGAAAACAAATCTGGACCGACTTGATCCATCCTGAAGATCTTGAAATGGTGATTCAGTTCCACAAGAAAAGAAGAATATCCCCTGAAACGACTCCGAGACAATACAAATGCCGTGTCTACAAAAAAACAGGCAATACACGGGAACTAAAGACAATGATGATGACCGTCGACCTCATCAGGGGGACAAAGCAAAGTGTTGCATCTGTCAGAGAGATTTCCTAACAGGTTAGACGTAAAAAAATACTTGAAATAAGTGAGGGGGAACGACGACAAATCGGTCACAACCTTCATGATGATCTTTTAGACAGCACCTGATAAGCATGAAGCCGTTACTTGAGGCCTTACATGATACTATAAATAGAGGTTGTACCTTGGATAAACAACAGTTTAACTCTATTTCAGAAAATGAAGCCGGACTTCAGAGATTACAGGCAAAAATTGTAATTCTTGAAGCGGAAAATAAGGAGAACAGAAAGGCTAAAAAAGCCCTTTCTGAATCTGAAAGAAAATATCGTACAATATTTGAAAATACCGGCACTGCAACTGTTCTGATAGATGAAAACACTATCATGTCAATGATAAATACTGAATTTGAAAGATTATCAGGCTATTCAAAAGAAGAGACCGAAGGAAAACAAACCTGGACCGATTTCATCTATCCTGAAGACCTTGAAATGATGATACAATTCCACAAGCAACGAAGAATATCTCCTGAAACGACTCCGAGACATTACAAATGCCGTGTTTTCAAAAAAACAGGTAATACACGGGAAGTAAGGACAGTAATGATGACCGTTGATCTAATCAGGGGTACAAAGCAAAGTATTGCATCTGTCAGAGATATTTCCGAACAGGTAAGACTTGAAAAAAAGATACTTGAAATAAGCGAGCGGGAACGCCGGCAAATTGGGCACAACCTTCATGATGATCTTGGCCAGCACCTGATAGGCATAGAAGCTTTGTCTTCACTCTTAAAACAAAGACTTAAACAACAAAATAACCCTGAATTCCCATTGGCCAATGATATTTCCCAGCTTATGGGCGAGGCAATAAAAAAAACAAAAGCTCTGGCAAAAGGGTTATGCCCTGTCGACATGGATGCAATGGGGCTTGCTGCAGCCCTTGCGGAACTTCAGGGGTATATTAAAAAATATTTTAATATTGAATGCGAACTTAAATATAACCGGCAGATTAAAATACTTGATAACACTATTGCCACCAATCTATACCATATTGTTCAGGAGGCGGTAAATAATGCTCAAAGACATGGTTCCGCCACCCATATTACAATCACATTTGATATCAATAAAGAGAATATTATCCTTTCAGTAAAAGACAACGGGAAAGGATTTTCCGGGCAAAAATCTGAAGATGGTTTAGGTTTAATGATTATGTCTTTTCGAGCGTCAAGCATTGGAGCAACTTATAAAATCAATAGTTCGAAAGGTGAGGGGACAGAAATTATATGCACAATAAATCAAAGATATTTATAGTTGATGATCATCCTATTTTCAGGAAAGGATTAAAACAACTTATAAACGAAGAATCGGATATGATTGTTTGTGGCGAATCTGAAGAAGTAAATGATGCAAGGAAAAAAATAGCATTATTAAAACCTGACATGGTAATTGTCGACCTTACCCTTAAAGATAAAAGCGGCCTGGAACTATTAAATGATATACACTCAAAATACTCAATTCCTTCACTTGTTGTTTCAATGCACGATGAATCGTTATATGCAGAAAGAGTTCTGAAAGCAGGCTCCAGCGGTTATATTATGAAGCAGGAAATGACATCAAATGTTACCAAAGCAATCAGGCATGTCTTAAGCGGGAAAATTTATGCCAGTGATACAATCGTAAATAAACTTCTTGGGAAGCTGACTGACAAGGCTACTGAAAAACCGAATGCAGTTGCCTCTCTTTCAGATAGGGAGTTTGAAGTTTACCAGTTAATTGGAAAAGGTTACAGCAGAAAAGAAATAGCTGATTTTTTAGCGGTCAGCACAAAAACAATTGGAACCTACCGGGAAAATATTAAGAAAAAACTTAATTTAAAAAACTCACCGGAACTTATGAAACATGCGATTGAGTGGATTAACAAAAACGATTTATAATGAACGACAATCTATCGTAGGATGGGCAAAGCTTGCGTGCCCATCAATCTGATCCCATCATTATAAAATTCTATGGGTTTCGGCCTTTTCATTTTTGTTGGGTTTCACCTCTTATTTGTATATGTTGTTTATGAAGAAAATATTTAAAATTAATTGAAAACCAGTTCATTTTTACAAATTGTAGCATAACTTCGAGTATAACTTTGGGGGTGAGGCTCCCTTTACAAATTTTTAATTTTTTATAGCTGTTAATTTTCTATTAATGTGAATGAGGTAGTAAATAATGGGCACCTTTCTTGATGATTCTCATCCGATCTATATTAAAATGACAATAACTGGTGTTATTGACAAATCAATTCTGACTCAGGCAATGTTAGAACTTATGAGGCATCCTGAATATCTTGATAAGCACTCTTACTGGGATTTTACAAAAGGAAAGATGAGTGTATCGATTGGAGATCTAAAAGAAATAATAGAAGCATTACGCCTTTATAAACCTGAAAAGGAAGTTTTCGCAAATAAATCAGCTTTTGTCGTGGATAGCAAATTAAACCAGGCTATGGGGGATTTTTCCTGACGTTCACTAAATTACTACCATTCGAATACCATTTTTTTGACTCTCATCAGGATGCAGAAAATTTTCTGGTCAACAAATAGACCGTTTTTCATAGCCATCTAAATACTTCAATGATTTAATGATAACCTTCAGCTACTACTTTCCTTAACCAAAGAGACTGCTAACTGATTCGCCATAGGCGTTTAACCTATGTTTTAATCAGCATTTAACCTATCCCAATTAAAGCCCTTCGCTGATTTATCTTTCCTGAATGATTATCTATATTGAACCCAAAAAAACATTGTTATTGAATCAAACAGACGTTATCGAACTTTACTAGGAGAGCATGATGAATAATACCAGTCCAAAA
>PJEL010001768.1_pt1 | contig 20880 bp, 24 predicted proteins | sample 1853271 | NCBI WGS metagenome assembly PJEL01 (sample SAMN08108733, study PRJNA415343) | Invertebrate metagenome, whole genome shotgun sequencing project. | host: Globobulimina | place: Sweden: Gullmar Fjord | collected 2015-08
CTGCAGTTTCGCCTGTTCGGTCAAAAACTAATTCCATTCCTTCAACAATGAGAAATGTCATCTTAGGCTCCTTGTCTTTTGGGTTAACTTCTTAACATTATATTTTGTAAGAGGAATCCTCAAAATTATAGTTTCCTGCAACACCGCTTTTCTCCCAACCTAAACAGTTCCCCTCTTCATCATCTTTGGGTTGTTCACCGAGACGGCAGGTCATTCCTGTTTTTGCTTGAGTTAGATCGGGGTCGTGCTTGCAGGTTCTGCAGGTTTTTGTAGGTTTTGTTTTCTCTACCATTGGTAATTTCCCTTTTATCTGTAAATCGTGTTCTGTTTCCGTTCCGTTTTCCGCTGCTTTTACCAGTTCTGAAAGTTTCCATCCAAGAGCGGCGGAGATGCACACTAGTATTCCAAGTGAAGGCGAACTATTCCCCAGTTCTAAGATGGAAACATATGAGCGATCAATCCCCGCTTTATGTGCAAGGGTAGCTTGGGACATCCCCTGCTCTTTCCGAATTGATTTAATGATTATTGCTAGTTTTTTTTTGATCATTTCCCCTTTTATTACTTTCTTGGTAAGTTTTTACTTTTTATTATGATACAATTAATCTTACTTATCGTCAATATATATAATTTAAAAAGACAGGCTGTGGAATTTCTTAAAAAAACAATTAATCTCAATATTATAGCTTGGTGATAGATATATTAATTACAGTTATTTAATCATTTGGGGGTTAATTTTGGGACAGTTCAGTACTATACCGGAATATGAAGCTGAACTAGCTATTGTTGGTGACACCATATGGCGGGAACTGCTTGCTGGTTCTGAACGCTCAACTGATTCTGGTGGTGGAAATCGCTCAACTAAAGAAATTGATTTTTCTAAATTGCAGGAGTACCGCGCTACACTGAATTTAGAGCTTGCTCAACTTGGTGGTTGTCCTGCTCCTTTGGGTGGGGCGGGTTTCTGATGGGTAATAATAATGGATATAAAGTGGGAAGTAGTGGGCTGTTTATCCCTATCGGGGCCTCTTATGATGGTTCTAAAACTGGTTCTGATCTCAGAAACTGGAAAACACATTCACCAAATGCCATTGATCCATTCCTGGAAACATACGGCACCCTCTCATCACGAAACGCAACTCTTGCAAATACCACAGCAGTAGCTATTGCGGCAATTGAAAAACCTGCTTCATACGTAATCGGAGACGGCCTCTTCTTTTGGTGTCAACCTGACGCGGAGTTTTTAGAACTTCCAGAAGAGTCTATGGTAGCGTGGGGTGATAAAGTGACCTCTCTATTAGATTATGCAAAGCTCAGTCTCAATTGGTATGAGAAACAACGTCTTGCTTTTACTGAAGCAGAAATTACTGGTGATAGTATTATACAATTCGTGAGAGATAAAGATTCATTTTTAGGTCTTGATTTGGTTGTTTCAGGTGGTTATACAATTGATTGGGCCAAAAACAAGCCGCTTGACTCTAAGACCAACAGACAGATTATTATGGGTATTGAGTGTGATAATCTTTTAAGGCGTACCGGATTTGTCCCGGTTGGGAGTGATGACGTATTGCCATTTGTTCTTTCCAACGGAAATCAAAATGCAATACAGGTTTTTTGGAGGAAAAAACGAGCTGATTCAATTCGTGGTATGGGTTGTGTTGCTGCTGGAATAGCTATGGCAAAAAATGTCGATAGTGTTTGGGCTGCAACGCTGGAACGGATGATCATGGAGTCGTTGATTTTTGCAGTGGGAAAAGCTTCGAGCACTGATATTCTCAATCAGCTTCGTTTGCAAGCAGAAGCTGCAGCGGGTAATACTGTTCAAAAGAATGTTCAAACTACTACCGCAGCGAGTTCAGTTGAAACAAAGGGGAACGGTTTTGTTCCAGGGACAACCGTCCAGATCAAAAATGAAGAAAACTTTGATTTCACAAAACTTGAAACGCCTTCTAATAATTTCAAAAATGCTATCCAAGAAGCGGGAAACAATATTGCAATGATTCGCGGTGTTGGTACTCACTTTTTAAGTGGTGATTATACCGCTGTGAGTTTTACTGGTGCAAGTGCAGAAAACCTTGGAACCTATCGAATGCTTGACCTTGAGCGCGCTGATTTTTACCGAAAAGTTGAATACAAAGTAAATTTTGAGCTTGTGAAGCGTTTTGCCAAAATGGGCATGATAGATGTCATTCCTGCATTCTGGACAAATCCATTTGTACAGCAGGCATATCTCAAAGGAACCGTTCTCGGTCCTATTCCTGGATATATAAATCCTCTTGTTGGTGTTAAAGCTGATAGAATGCGTGAAGAGGACGGTGTGATGCTTAAAAGTACCCGCATTTTGAGAGATAGCGGTGGTGGTAGGGTTCCCAAATCCCACATTATGAACTGGTCAAAAGAGCTAACCGCTTTTAATAAAGCTAAATCTGAATCTAACGTTGAAGGTGTTGAGGAATAATGAAACAAATACAAACAACTGTTGTTATGGGAAATTATGTTGGTGGCACATTTACTGCAGCCGAAGATGGAAAAGGCGAATCGCTCACACTTGACCTGTATGGTGAGATTGGTGAGTATTGGGATGGTTTCACACTTTCAGATGTTGCTGATGCTATTCTTTGGGCTGGTAAAAATATTGTTGTTATTGAAATAAATTTACATAGTCCCGGTGGTTCTATCGATGAGGGGATTGCAATTTACCATTTTTTGAGAAACCACCCCGCAAATGTTACTATCACAAATATAGGAATGGCCTGTTCTATTTCCTGTATTCTATTCCTATCTGGCGATGTGCGTATTATGTGCACGGGTACAGAGACTATGCTTCACCCTGGTAAACTATCAGGATATATCAATGCTACTGCAGATGAGACAATTGCAATGGGTGAACGTCTCAAGGTTCGTGAAGAAGCTGTGAAAGATATCCTTGTTGAAAGAACGTTGATTGATCGAAAAAAAGCCGATGAACTGATGAGTTCAGAGAATTATATGAATGTTGAAACGGCTCTTGAACTTGGGTTTGCTACAGATAAATATTCTGGAGATGAAATTGATTTTTCTAATATCAAGAAATTTGAACCTGTAAATGTTAATTCTGTTCCAGCTGCAGCGCTGGTTCATTTTACTCAATCTGAAAAACCGAGTACTAATAATAAACCTGTTGGGGGTGAAGAAATGGAATATAAAGATCTTAATATTGAAGATCTCAAAAAAAACCGTCCTGATCTTGTTGAAGCTATTAACAAGCAAAGTTCAGACACAGAGCGGGCTAGATGTAATAGCCTTTTGGTCAGTGGTGGAATCAAGGTTGGTGACAGCCTAAAAACCGCTCTTAATGACGGTACGAGCAATGAAACTTTTTGTGTTCAGAAAATTTCAGAAATTAATAAAGCTGATTCTGATGATGGTGGGCAAACTACGGATGAAGTCCCGGTTGTTACCGAAAAAGATGATGTAACTGCTGTATCTAAAGCTGATGGTGAATTATCATCAGAAGCAGAAGAGCGGGCTATCCTGTCTAAGAATGCAGGTATTACCTCTAAATAGGAGTGTTTACATGGGTGTAACTAAAACCAATTATTGTACAGAAGAATTGATTGCTGGTCCATTTAATACGACTGATGTTCGTATTGCTGCAGGAACCTATTATAACGGACAAGTTCTGGGTGCTGTAACGGCAACGGCTCTTCATGGCAATTTTGATTCCGGTGATGCTACCGGGCTTGAAATTGTAAAGGCTGTTTTTGCATGTGATGATGAAACGTGTGTTCTTGCGGCTGATCAGGAGATGAAAGTTTATACAACTGCTTCAAATCTCTTTATCTCAGGGCTCAAAAATGGATCTGGTGATCCTATTACTATGACTGATCTGCTTGCGTTGAATATGCGTAATGCAGGATTCATTTTAAGAAAATAAGGAGGTTATTGAAATGGCACAACAAGTTATAACCATGCTTGCGAAATTGTTTTATGATGAAATTTATCTTCAGAACGAAAAGCAATTATATAATTTACTTTTCCCGATTGAGGATACGAGTACTGCAGCCTCTTTTCAATTGGATGACTATATCCAAGAGGTGCATGCAGCGGCTTACCGAATTCGTGATACTGATGGACAGATGGTTGAGTATCAAGCTGGTTCTACCACTGAAATAACAGTTCCACAGGGTTCAACTCTTACTGCTATTACCGAAGAGCTGATTGATGCAATCACTGTTGGGTTGAATCCGAATACGCCTATTGATGAACAGTACCGTGCAAAGCTTCAAAAAATTGTACAAAAGTTTGTTGCAATGTGGAACATGACTCATAATAAACAATCAATTACACTTTTTGAAACGGGCATCTTTTCAGCTCCTGGTGAAAATGGTGAAGAGATTGGTCTTGAGCTGGCATTTGGCAGAGCTGCGGGCAATAATATTATCTATGATGCAACTGCCGTTGGTGCTACTTTTTCAGAGGCAATTATTTTTTGTCAGACTACAATGATTGACGATGGTTTGCCCCGTGGACAGCAGTTTGCCTTTTTAGGTAATGAATGGGAATCTTTTTACCGTGAAGATCCCGATGTTATTGCGTGGCTTAAAGAGAAACCTGTTATTCCTGAATTTCCTGAAGCCTTAAAAGGGTACGAGGGAGTTGATTCATACGAATACCTGAAGCTTCCAGGCATGAAGGATGGAATATGGTTATTGTTTTACGCTCCAGGTTTGCCGTACACGCCTAAAAAGGGTGCTGCGTCTGAGCCTTGGATCACTCCTGAAAATATGATTATGGGTTCATTTCTCGATCCACGATATGATATTAACCGCGGTGTGAATGTTGTTGATAGAGCGGGTACTGATCTTGAAATTGTTGCAGGTCGTATCAATTTTGATTATTTTGTTGATTTCAGAAATAAAACAAGATATGCCCGTGCAAATGTGAGAAAAGCGCTTATGGCTGCAAATATAGACAGAACATATGTTTGTAACGGGACGTTTTAAGGTGTTAATTTTGTTTGTGATTATATCTTGTTCTCTTCTTAGGGCAAGATAATCATTGTAAATATACGTAGGAAAGAAATATAACTCTTTTGATAAGGAAGTGAAAATGTCTGAAACAACTAACTCAACTGATGTTGATAAATCAACTGATGCTGGTAAATCAACTGGTGCTGGTAACTCAGCTGATGCTGGTAAATCAACTGATGCTGGTAAATCAACTGATGCTGATAAATCAACTAAAGGTGCTGATCAGAATAACCTCTCAATTGAAGAACTTTTGGCAAAGTCAGAGCGTGAAAATAAGGCTCTGAAAAAATCTGGTTTAAAAAAGGATAAAGAAATCGCCTCTCTCAGTACTGGTGTTTCTGTTGCTGCTCTTGAGAAGCAGGGTAAACCGGGGTGTTTTGGATCTTATACTGAGAGCTTCAAGGTGCATGGAAAGAAGTGCAGAACATGCCGTTCTCATGTGGGCTGTAAGGTTACTAAGTAACAATGGCTAAAACTGCAGAGGAATTGCTAAGAGAACAACAGCAGAACTATTTCCTGCTCTCCAACGAGCCTGGGAAAGTGACTGTTGTTGTTCTTGATCCACTTCGTGAATTTCCTGCTTTTTTTACCAACTCATATTTGCAGAATAATAAAGATAAAGCACATGCGCGACAACAGAAGCGCGTGCCTCGTTTGACCTGTTTCACAGATGATGCTGCAGGTTTGAAAAATGGTGATGTATTGAATTTTTCGTCTAAGAATTATACAGTGAGTCGTGTGACAGATGACCAAACACCGGGCGTTTATCAGGCTGTAATATGGCTGTTATAATTGATACTGATGTAAATTTCGATTCGCAGGACTTTACAAAGCTTCAAAAGGAGTTCCCAAAGGCAGCATTCGCTATAATGCAGAGTGTGGGTAAAGGAACAAGGGGGGTGCTTTCAAGCCTTGTTGACGGTATTGGATCACCAGTAAATCTTCGTGCTTATCCAAAAGATAAACTTGGAAGGTTTACAATATCTTCTTCTGTTTCTCAGAAAAGTGGTATTGCCTCAAAGGTGCGTATCACTTCCTATCCTTTAAATCTTTTTGAGTTTGGCAGAAGATTGAGAAATGGAAGTATGGAACCAGGTAAAAGAATAATTACAGGTGACCTCACAAATAAAATGAAAACAAAAGCTCCGCGATTGTTTTCCAGGGCAATTGATAAGCATATGGGGGATTAACATTGAATCCAAAAGATCAAAAAGAGAATTTACTAGAATTTTTCAAGGATTATTTGCCCGCTCAATTAACTCTTGTTGGACTTCCTGGTATTCCTGTTGAAAACTATATTTCAACGCCTGTTCCAGATCCTGATGGTACATATTTGTCAGTGTTGCATGCAGATGTAGATTATAACGAAATTACAGAACAAAGTACCTTTGTTTGTCAAATACAGCTGCCTGGTGTTCTGTCTCCTGATGAATATGCTTCTGCTCTGTATGATATCGTGGTGCCAAGAGAGGCACCCTTTTCACCTGCTATTGTGGGTTTTATGGAATACCTTTTTATGATGACAACGTGGTACCCTGGTGATGATGAATCAGGCGGATCCGCTTTTGTGAAATTTGGTTTTGAGTTTTCCGATACGGAGGATGATTGTGGTTAAGATTAGTAAAGCTGGAACAGGTGGTAAACCTGCGGTAACTGCTCTTGGTGTTACGCGAGCTGAAGCTTCTGCACTTTTGGAAAGTTACGAAAAGGCAGAAAAGAAAAATAAAAAAAATAAGGCTGTTGTGGTAGCAGCAGAGGGGGAGTCTGATGTCAAGTAAAATAAAAGGTGCAGAAGGAATTCTATATATCTCAACTCGAGGGATAGTTGTTGAAACTCCTGTTGCACTCGCTGATAATACATGGTATGAAATTATTTCTTTTGGTTCTCCAACTGCTCTTCCCGATATTGGTGTAGGCCGAAATTTTAAATCACCTGATTCTACAGCTGCAGCACCAATCACGCTTCTTGCTGGTGATTCTGTATATCTTATGGATGATACTCAAATGTGTAGAGTTGATATTGACTATACTGCAGATGAGGGTGTTATTGAGGCAACTGATGATTGTGATAATGGCTCAATTTCAAATGTCCTTGATGGTTTTGTTGCAATTACAGGCTCCGCAAGTGGATTTCTCCGTGTTGATGAGGAAACTGAAGAACTTGTACCTGTTCGTGACGAAATTTTAAATCGGTATATGGATAAAATTGATGATGATGCTGCTGGTGTATATGCTCTTACTGAGCGAAAAAATGAACAGCTCATGATGAGAATTTGTTTGAACAAAGATGCCAAGGTGGGTCAGGTTCAGACGTGGTTGAATTTCCCCGCTCTTTTTAACTCTTATTCTGGTGCTGCAGCTCTTAAAGGTGCACAGTCATCTGATGTTAGTTTTTCAAAAGGCCAGGGCCCCGCAACTTATTATAAGCGGACAGTGTTATCTGCCGCTGATGAAATTTAAGGAGAATAATAGTGAAACTGTCATTTGAAAAACCCCCTTATCTTATCCCTGATATTGAAGTTGTTGTTGAGGGCGGTAAGAGAATTAATAATAGAGATAATGACCATGAGCACCAAATTAAATGTGTTGTTGAACTTGCTGACCTCAAGCAAAACGAGCGATTTACGCCGAGTTATGCTACAAGTAGTAAAAAGGGTAAGGATATCAAAACTCACTCTGCTTACCGATATAATGAGTGTTGTGAGAAAATGTGTAGTGAAATAATTGGACTAGAAGATATTGGTGTTACCTGTGGTAAAACTCTTGTTGCCGAAATGCAAACGCCAAAAAGCCCGTATAAGACGATTCTTAAATCCATTGTTTATGCTGTGTTCTCCTATTCTGTCAGTGGTAAAGACGGAACAGAAGAAGAGGATGAAGACGACTCGGGGGAGTGAAGCGCCTCGGAATGATTTATTGTATTCACCAGCTTGATCTTTCTGAGGATTATGCAAATGATCCAATGTGGAAATTTTCACCAAAAGAGATTCCTGGTGGTGGGTATATTCTTCCGAGGCATTACCTCAATGCTATAAATGGTGAGCCGTTTAAAGTATATGGTGAAGATGGTGGAATGCCAGTTGAATATAAATCCGTTGAACAAGAGGATTATGTTCGATTGATGACCCATTTTACACGGTGTGAATTGTGGGGGTTGCCAAATGGTAACGGTTGGATTAATGAGCATGAATCTCTCCTTACTTTTTTGCTAGAGATGAAAAACTGTAAAGCAAAAATTGAAGAGTGGCACCAGAAAAAAGCGAGTAGGGGCAATGGCTAAAGTACAACTTGATATTGAAACCAATTTTGATGATGCTGAAAAAGACTTCAAGGATCTTGGTGATGTCACAGAGTCTGAATCAAAAAGAATTGCCCGGAATCTCGCAAAAATAAAACCTGATACTATTGATTCCCTTATTCAGAGAAATAAGCGCCTGGCTGTAGCTGCAACAGCTACTAGAGGAAAAACTGAGGCGCTTGCTCTTCAACACAGAAATCTCAGTAGAGACATGGAGCGGTTGATCAAAAACGGCCTTGATCCACAGAGTGAAGAATTGCAGAAACTTAAGGCAGAATATATTTCGGTCAATGCTGAGATTGAGGAAAATACAAAGTCAGTTGAAGAAAATGCAAAAGCTCTTAAAGATGCGCAGCGAATAAAAGCAAATGAGGATCTTGAAAGAAGTACCAGGCTAGTGAGGGAAAACACTATGGCTCTGGAAGCTCAGGCCAAAATATTAAGAGTTGTGCAAAAAGGTCTTATTGTAGGTGGAACTGCTTTAGCGGCCTTTATTGTGTGGACAACAAAAGGTGCTTCTGAAATCGAAGATATCACCGCTTCCTTCCAGCCCCTGACAGGTAGCCTTGAGCGTGCAACAACTCTTGTAAGCATGCTGAATCAAACAGCTGCAACAACCCCTTTCCAACTTGGCACGATCTCAGAAGCAGCTCAACAACTTTTACCCGCAATGAATGGCAATTTACAGCTCACTGTGGACCGTTTCCGTATGTTGGGTGATATGGCTGGTGGTTCTGCTCAAAAACTCCAATCGATAACTGCAGTATATTCACGTGCGCTGCTTAAAAACAAGGTTGAAATGGGTGATCTCAATATCCTTGCTTCTGCAGGTGTGCCAATTTATAGTAATCTGGCTGAAAGTATGGGAATCTCTGTGAAAGAGATGACGAAACTTGCATCACAAGGAAAAATCACCGGTGATGATCTCACTGCAGCATTCCAGAAAATGACCTCTGAAGGTGGATTGTTTTTCAATGGAATGGAAATAGCAAGTGCAACTCTCAGTGGTAAATGGTCAACACTACAGGATAATATTAAATTAGTTAGTGCAAATATTGGTACTTATTTTCTCCCGGTTGCAAAGAAACTCATGGATACGATGTTAACTGGTGCTCAAGCAGTTGGACGGTTCACCAGTGATAGCGATAAAATGAGAAAGATGTTAAAAATCGCGCTGCCAATATTAACAGGAATAGCAGCAGCAATGACTTCATTTCTAATCATCTCAAAAGTTGTTATTGCAGTAAAAGCACTTAGTGCTGCAATGACAGTGCTAAATGTTATAATGGCCGCAAATCCAATCGGTATAATATCGCTTGCTATTGGAGCACTGATTGCTCTTGTAGTGGTTCTTCGTCAAAACTGGGATCGGGTATCTCATGCATTTGTAGTTGCAACAAGTACGATGAATATTGGAATGCTAAAATTGGTTGATTTTATTGTTTCAAAAGTGTTTCCAATCTACAAAAAACTCTTCGAAATTGGTGCAAAGATACCTGGTAAAATCGGTGATGGTTTTCAACGTGCCGCTGATGGTATGGGGGCATTGGAAGAAAGAATTAATGTTTCCACTGCAAAACTCAGAGAAGATGCAAAAGCAACAATTGAAGCTGCTGATGCAAAACTAAAGCTTTCACTTGCTCTTAAGGCAACTGCCGCTGAAGAGGCTAAAGCAGCGGCTGCTGCTAAAGAGGCGGCTGCTGCTAAAGCTGCGGCTGATGCTGCAAATGCTGGTGCAATTGATCCGGTTGCAGATCCTGTAGCACTCGGTGAGCGGTTGAGAATCATAGGAGATGTTGAGAAATTTGCAAATGCAGAACGTGTTGCAGAGTTCCAGGGCTTTCTGAGACAACGCGCAGATATTGAGCAGGTTGATGCAGAGGATCGATTACAGTTTTTTCAGGAAGAGCTCGCTCGAATTAATGAATCAAAAGCACTCTCCAATCAAGAAAAAATTTCTGCTGAAATGGCTGTCAACGCTGAAATGGATGCTCTTCGTGAAGAATCTGCAAAGCGCGGCGTAAAAGCAATAGAGCTTGTTGCTAAAGCAGAGAAGGATGCTATTAAGGCTAAAAAAAATTATGTTGACAATATGTTGAGTTCAACAAAAACGATCTTCTCTAATATGCAATCTGTAGCAAAAAACGCGGGTAAAGAGTCTCGAGCACTGGCAATACTCTTAAAAGGTGTTGCGCTCGCTGAAATTGGGATAAACACGGCAAGGTCTATTTCGTTAGCTTCTGCAACAACTCCTTTTCCTGCAAATATATTACCCATTGCAAAAGCAAGTGCAATAGGTATCTCATCAGCTGCAAAAGTTATCTCAACTCCTATTCCATCGGCGCAGACTGGAACCGGTGAGAGTCGCTTTATCGTTCCTGATAATACAACTCGCAGTGATGGTGTTGGGATGAAAGTTAATCCTGGGGAACAAGTAGAGGTTACAGCTCGTGGTGAAGAGCCTTCAAAGATAATGAATGTCTCTGTGATTCTTAATGGTGAGGTTCTTTTAGAATCCACTCAGGAAATGATTGATAGTGGTGATTTGATAATTACACAAGACAATATTCAGACGGGGGCCGCGTGAAAATATTAATATATGATGCAGTCCAAAAATCAAATTCTCCTGCAGAGCTTCGTTCAGCAGCGCTTGCTGATTTCTGGGTTGGAACAGGCTTAACGATCACTCTCAATTCATCTGAAAAGGTGAACTCATTTGGTATTGGTAACACTGATGCTTCGGAAGTAACGGTAAACGGACAGACTGTAATGCTAGATGAAAATGTTGAAGGCGCGTTGTTGAAAAATGGTCTTTACTCGTTGATTGAATTTACTTCTGATACTATTGTAATGTCTCATAACGGAACGTTTATCGGGCGTTTTGCTGTTGGGTATGGTCATAATATCGGAGTGTCTCCAGCAAATGAACCTGGTTGGTGGACCACTAACCAACGGCGGGTAACTCCTGGTGGTGGTCAAGTGGTTCCCGGTGCTGGTGGCATTACAGGACGGAGACAGGACGTTGATGTAAGGTATAAAATTACCCGCGCGATATCTCTTGATATTCAGCGTGCATATCCTGCACAGATTGGTCTTGGAATGCCCTATTTTATTGAATTTGAAAAAGAGGCTCACCGCTTCCATTGGTTGCGTTTATACGGATATGAAAAAAAAATGGATATCGTTCTGCAATCTTCTGTTAATTATTTTCTTTACAGCAAAAGATGGTCATTTATGGAGGCTTTTTAATGGCTATCAAGCGCCCTGGTACTATTCGTTATATTGTAGAGCTTGCAGGTAAATCTGTTTGGGAGCCAACACTATCAACGGCCTCTTCGATATTTAGTGGGACTAGTATTTTTAGTTTTTTCAAAACGGGTACGCCTTCTTCTACTTCATATTGGGAGATTTGGGGCGGAACATATGATAACCCCTCAGTTTCATCACTCCAGGTTGTTCTGGGTAAGTTCTTAAAAAAAGTACAAAGTTTTCAAGAGCTAGAATTAACATCCATGTCATACTTTATTGATGGCGATACTGTTTATTCTAATACGGATCTTTATCCGTGGCAATATTACAGGTCTTTATCAAGTGTCCGGTTAACAATTGGATATTCAACTGCTGTTCCAAATCCTACGGTCAATCAATCAGATGATCGATTGTCCGGTGTTCGATATCCAACACGGTTAAAAATTCCAACCGGTTTTAAATCGTCTTTGCCTGATCCGATCAACGGTGTATCTGTGCAGGGTGCATTTAGTGTTTCCTTGGAAAATGGTGATGGATTTTTTGATGATCAAGAAAACACCCAATTTTTCAATACTCCAGTTATAATAAAAAAAACAATTGTTGAAAATCCTACCTTGGATGATTATGTAATAATTAGATATGGGATTGTAGATAATCAGTCTGTTACAATGGCGGGTTTTAAGCTCAAATGCGTTGACCTCTACCGCTCATTTACAGAACAGGTGTGTTCCACTATCGATGTTAATCTGTTCTCTTCTGCAGATGACAATTCAGTAGGAAAAAACATGCCTGTTGCATGGGGTTCAATAAAAGGCGCTGCACTCATAAGATTGAACCAGCAGCAGAACGAATATATTGTTTGTGATCCTCTCTATATTAATGATGTATATGAAGTGTATAATTCTGATGGAGAAGCGATTTCGTTCACTTTTGAAAATGGAATTATTACTGCAGAAGATCCAGACTCCTGTGATTTTTTGGGAAGAGAAGAGAACCGCATAGGTGAAATAATAACCTCTGAGGTGCAATCTAAGAGTAATATTCCTTACATTGACGGTGTTTGGGATTTCCAGGAGGTTCAGAAGTACCTGGAAACTTCATTCAGAGTAAATCTCTTTTTCGCGTCTGGCACAGTGAAAAAACTCCTTGAAGAGGTTACGAAATCTGATAGCTCTTTTTTCATGACTAAAAATGACGGTCAATTGACTATTAGGCGCTGGGGTGAGCGCTATTCTGTCCATGTTTTGCCTGAGAAATTTATCATGAAATTTAAAAGCAAAACATTTACAGAACAGAAATATTTCGCTTCGTCAATAATTATCAAATTTGATCCTGAGTATAAAGATAATACAAAAAAAGACCAGGAATTGGTGGACGGAACAGAGGGTGATATCCTTGAAATATATAGCAAACAACAGAGATTAACATACGAAACAAACCTTACAAACAGCAATGATGCTCTTTCTCTTGGTTCCAGAATGATAAATCGTCATGGTAAAAGAGCTGAGTTAATCAGTGCAGATTATGCTGTTGATTTGTCCGCGGTGAACCTTCTTGATACTGTTTCTGCAAAAATAGAAACAGGTGATCCAATTAGAGTTATTTCCTCTTTCGCCTCATGGATTGTGAGAGATGTTGATCCTGCTCAGGATGGAATCACACTTGAACAGTTTGGAACGCAGCCAGCATCTTCTTCAGGTTTGCTCAGTCATATCTCCAGTGAGGTTGATTCTGGTTTGCTCAGTCATATCTCCAGCGAAGTGGGATCAGGTATCCTGGCTCAACCATTTTCAGTAATCGAGTAAGCATGATTTACTATCAAAAAGAAAAAAACAGAATGTCTTATGATTGGGGTAACAGTGATAAATAAGAGAAATTATATACCTGGGAAAAATGAAGCAATAATACAGGAGCCAGCGGGAACTGTTACTGTTAACACAAATCAGTATTTTGTGCTTGATGAATATTTTAAATTTGATATTTCTGATGTTATAATCTATGCAGGTGCATCAAAGACTCTCGTTGATCCCATAGACTATGATTTAATCGTAGATCAAAAGTATACAGATTCCGAAATTGGATTTTCTGATAAAACTCTCTACTCCATGATTAAGTTTACAAATGCGGTTTATGACGGAGAACCGTTTTTTGTAAGTGGTCTCAATTTTGGAACTATGGTTGATAATGAGGCTGTTTGGGCATTTATTATGAATCTTCTAAATCCCGCATATGTTGATTTTGATCCACAAAGTTCAGCGCCGCCTTTTTTGGTGGCTCGTGAGTGGTTTGATGAGTTTGCACAGACCATGAAGGTCTACAATGACAAAGGTATTGATATGCAGATGTGCAGAACAATATCAAGTCGATTTACCGCCGAAGAGGATATTCTGAAAGGTGAGACGCTTTACGCGTCACAGTTAGTTGGACCGTTGGTTTATGGTGTTAAAAAGGCGTCATCCGCTACATATAACGAGAATTGGGTGGTGGGCATGGCCGCCAATGATGCACTCACGGGGGAGGTGTGCGAGTTCATGCAACAGGGGTTTATCACGCAGATCGACACCACTGGGTATGAGGAGAGTACGCCCCTATATTTTTCTCCGACTCGGGGGGCCTTGTCAAACTCAAGACCAGGGTATCCCTCAGAACCAATTATCATGGGGGCCTCGCTGTATAGTCACGTTACCGAGGGTGTTCTCGGGGTCAATATGGGTCGTGACCAGTACGACTACGAATTCGGCGCAACGGTCTTGGAACGCCCTGAGATTATTATCACCTCCGATGGTGTAACAATCTATGCAGAGGTGTACAACCTAGAGGACCCTCTGCGGGATCTACCAGTCCAAATGTCGGGGGAAATCAGAGCTGTTAACACCACTTCGGGGGGTGGCACGGTACAGCCTGGAGCCGCTAGGGTTCAGCTTCTGCCTGGGGCGGTGGACAGTGCTCAAGAACAGATGATCTACGCGGATTTTACGGGGGAAACAGCGGTTGTAAAAACAATAGCGGCGGGCGCTTTCCCTCCCCCACCATACGCCCGAATCGGGGATGTATCAGTGCTTGACGCGGCTCGCACTCAGGCAGACGCGCCACTGATGCATAGGCGCTCATCAAACTGTAAGGCAGATCAGGGGACAGGCGCAATATCACGCATATTTGAGCGACTCTCACAAATTCCCCCAGAATACAGCAGTGGTGTTATTCCAACGGCCACAACGGACGGGACAGACATGCAGCTGTCTGTAATCGCGGGCAAGGTTTGGCAGACTCGTTTGCAGGATTTCCCAGCACTATCGGTGGATACCTCAGGAATCTATGTTGCAAATGGTCCAGGGGGCGCAGGACTTGCTAAATACAGCAAATATACTAGCCTGTCTGACCTCATGGGATATACCTCTGCAAATGAGGCTAGGGATACTAGCTCAACGGGTAATTTGTTCATTTTTGCATGCGTTAATAAGGCAACCGGCGAGTGCAAATTGTTCGCCAATCTCCCTAGATCACTTGGCGCCACATCCACAGGTGAGGGCCTGTCAATCTATAAGGACGAAAACAGAACCACGATAACATCAGCACCACAAGAACTGAGACAAACCGCGTTCGCTGTTTGTCGTATCCCATTTCGCTTAAATGGTGGGAATTATCAGTTTTTAGATTCTTCAGGAAACGCCACAAATAGTGGTGCGTTTATTGATGTCATGCTCGGGGAATTAATGGGCGGTGGTGCTGGTGCTGGAAGTGGGGGAGATGTAGCAATACAAAGCCTGTTACAAACTCTAGTTGTCGGTAATGATGCGGGGGGTGTACAGATTAAGAACATGGCAGATGGCATTGATCCGCAAGATGCTGTTACTTTTACTCAACTAGATAGCCAATCATCACAGGGCGCCTTAGGCAATCTAAATCGGGCAAATGGGTCAGGTGGGTTCGAGGCAACAGGATTGAGTTTATACAAGAATGTTACTACTAGAGCCATCGTCTCAGAAGCAGAGCTTGATCTAGTGTCAGGTGAGTCCACAAGTATCAGGTTTGGGGAGTGGAACAATACACAGCAACAGCCCGTTTTTTCGGCGGTAGCGAGGTATTACGGAGGGCTGTTTTACGCTGACAACTCGGTGATAACGAATGGTAGCAATGAAAACACGTGTCTAACTAAGGGGTATGTTGATGACACATTTTTAAAGATTAGTAATCTCAACCTACAACAGGTACTCGCGGCTGATAATGATGCAGGTGCTCAGCAGATTAAGAACATGGCAGATGGCATTGATCCGCAAGATGCTGTTAGTCTATCTCAGTTGGTGGCTATCAACCTACAACAGGTACTCGCGGCTGATAATGATGCAGGTGCTCAGCAGATTAAGAACATGGCAGATGGCATTGATCCGCAAGATGCTGTTAGTCTATCTCAGTTGGTGGCTAAAAACTCTGAAGGGCAAAGCGGTATCGTACAACTTTCTGATGGCAATGGGGATTTTAAAGGTGCAATTGCATCTGCCACGGAGTTTATCACTATGGCTGATAGTGGTGGAAATTTAATGGAAATAAAGGCGCACTCCTCTACTCTAGAGTTAACCGCCGATTTTGGGATTAGGATCAATACAGATTCAATTCTAAGCGGTACTGGTAAAGACGTGGAATTTTTCTGGGGTAATACTCCTGCGATGTCGTTGGTTAATACTGTTACGCACTCTTATCTCAATATCGAAAGAGGTGATCAGCTTACTTATGTGCCTCAACCAAAAGAGGTACTTACGAAGGAATATTCTGATTCTATTTATCTCACCATAGACGACGGGGTGGTGTCTGGGCTCAGTACGTCTGACGATATTGCTACTGTTTTGAGTGATGGTAAAAACCTCTCTAGTGTTGAGGCTACTCTTGATCTAATGCAAAGTAATAAATCGTATACAAATTCGACTCTGACTACAGGTTGGGCTGAAATATCTGCAGGCTCAACCCTTAGGTACAGAATAGAAGGTAATGGTGACTTGACTATACAGGGTTATGTTACTTATAGTGCTGGCGCATTGGGTAATTTCTTTACTATTGGTACAGGATTTCCATCTGGTACGTGGGGAGGTGGACTATGTTCCGTAAAACAAGGATCGACATATTCAACTGTGTATGCTCTAATATCGTCCAATGTATTCCAAGTTCTTGATTCCTCCCTCCTTGGCCAAACAACTGTAGAATCAGTGTCAATAGCAGCGGTATTCCCTGTTATAAAGTAAAAAAGGGTAGTGTATGAAACCAAAAAGTATTAAAAATGAAGATGGGGTGGCTATTGCTACCCTATATGGAAGCCTCAAAGCTAAAGTACATTGTAGAGCTATTGAGATGGGTGGTGATACTATCACTGCTCTAAGTAAGGAAGATCCAACAGTAATCATTAAGTGTAGTCTTGAGTACCTTGATATTCAAAATGACATCATAACAGAAACTAATAACTTTGAATTATGCTCAGATTTAACAATCAAAACTAAAGCGTCTAACATCCCAACTACAGATTGGGCCAGTGATGAGTTTAAAACATGGTTCGTAGACAAGTGTGTGGGTTGAATGTTGTGATAGTTGACGATATTGTTATATTAACAGAGGAATAAAACCTAGTAACTGTGCGGTAGAAAGGGCATTAAATGGAAAATGCAATGGTGGCAATGCTATGGCGGAGAATCAGAAGCCAAAGGACAGTACTCAAATACCTAAAATGGCAGACCAGATCACACAGATTGACAAAAACGTTGCTGTTCTGGTGGTCAAGATTGAACAACTTGTAGAGGATATCAAGGAGACTAAAGAGAGAGTTAAAGTTCTCGAAAAAGAGTAATCGATAAACATAAAAAAAGGATCACTAATGGGACGATTAAAAAGAAGATTACAACAGGTCAAGATTGACCGTGAAAATGAAAATATCACAAAAATGAGACATGCTCTCCATACTATTCGTGAAAATGTTGAACAAAGTACAAAGGGTTCACTCTCTGAGGAAAAAATTAATATTATTGCTCAAGCATCTAAAGTTGCTACGCCTGTAAAATATAGCATTAAAATAGCAAATAAAAAGAGCTTCATCGAGGCTACTGAATCGTTGGTTTCGTTTGGAACTGCTGCAGGTGCTGGCGTGATATCGAATAAACTTGGAGTATCTGCAGAGGTGAGCGTATCGATCATGGTTGTAGTTGCAACAGGGCTGAAAGTTCTCTTTCGCCGCCTCATCAGCAAAGCAAAACTTCGGAAGGCTGAACGATCATACAACCGCCTTCGTCGTGAAACTGACAACAAAACAGAACCTGGAGAATAAATTGTCTCAATTAGAAATGGTAACAGTGAACGCTGCAGAAGATGGTAATGTTGATAATGTTCCTGGTGCGGTGTCAACGGGCTATCAAGCACAAAACACTCTAGCAGTAGCTAATCAGAGTGGCCGTGATTCAATATCGATTACTCCAACTGCAGGAGGGTTCACGGCTAATGTTGGTGGATCAATAGAAGTGAGTGGTATTCTTTTTACGTTAAAAGAAGATGTCAATCTTGTGCTTCTCTCCAGTGGAAGCAATTATATAAAAGTTACTGTTTCAGGAACAACTGCTAATTTGGTGGTTACGAATGTCAAACCAGCCTTTGACGCTACCAAGAATGGATGGTATGATTCCGGTGAAAGAGTTCTGAATACCTATGTATATGCAATGCCTGGACCTGTATTAACTGAGATTATACCAAACACTGTTGCGCTTGATAATAAGGTTAACACCTCACTCTATTTTAGATATGTTTATTCTTCTGATACGCCTGGTGCACCTCCTGTGTTTGTTGATTCAAATACCCATGAGTTTACTCTAAAAAAAACCGATGATCAAGAGTTCAGAATGCTTATACCAACATTAAATATCCCATTCGCGGGGGCCCCTGGTGATCCTATGATAGGAAAGGCTGCTGTATTAGCTATGGTTGATAATAATGGTGATTTAATTACAACCGGTGCAAGTATGGAAAGATATCCATTTATCCCAATTAATGAAGATCGGGAGCTGTTTAGGCGTTTGTTTTTTATGTTTCGTAAAACAGACCCTTTAGCCACTGTTCAATTCGTTTTTATCAATCTAATAACTCTTGATTGGCTTGATGGCATTAATGATCAGCGCTGCCTTTATGATTATTATCGCTATTCAGAGATAAATAATGGGGTTGTTACTAACGAAACATTTGCTTCGTTTTAACCGTTTTGCAGAAGCGAAACATAAACAGTGCTTGTTTCTTTTTTTCCAGTATACTATCTTTAAAAAGACAGTATTGTAAATTGAACAAAGGAAATATCATGAAAAGTGAAAATAAATTCCACCCTCCTTGGGATGAATTTAAGAAACCTGGTGATACTTTTATAGCTCCCGGTGATAAACGGAATTCCATTAGGTTTAACGCAGCGCAAAGAGGTATCACGGTGAAATCATATCTACAGCCAGATAAAACTTTTATAATTCAATATGTCCGCTGGGATGCTGAAAAAGCAGATAAGTACAAGAGGAAAAAGAAAACGTGATCCAAGAAAAAACAGTTTCATCACCTTGTATATCTAACTCTCAGATTTGCAAGAGTACTATTGTAATGTCAAGTGGTGAGGCAGGTCTTGCCTATTGCGACAAGTCTATAAATCAGGTTCCAATCAATCACGGTTTTGATCTAAACAACTATGATGATATAGAATCGTTTATATCTTTGGTGCAAAATACTCACCACACTTACACACATTATGCAAACGGATTTCGCTCTGCAGATAACTTTCTGCAGGGCTTTGGTGTTGTAATCGACTTTGACAATAAAGATTTCAAAGTCAACTCATCAATGAGCGAGTTTGTTAACTCATTCACAGCTCAATCATACAACTGGATACTCTACTCTTCGAAAAGTCATACTAAACAGGGGGATTGTTTCCATGTAGTATTTCCTCTCTCTTGTGCAGTCAACACTGTAGATCATCTCGAAAAGATTACGAAGCACATTAAAAATGATTTATCTGCAGAGGGAATCATTTTCGATAATGTTTCGCCAAGACAGATCTTTGCACCATCAGTTCAGTGTGGCTATTCATCAGATGCTTTTCACTGGGAGATTGAGCTGTCAAATGTATTTGTTGATCCTTCATGGGTAACAGTGGATGGTTCTGAAGCAACGAAAAGATATTCATCACCTGTGCAAGAAAAATCTCTTTGGTATCAAGAAACCTTTGAAGCTATTTCAAAGAAAAAACGATTCCAGTTGTTGAGAGAGTACGCTGCACACCACAGAGAGACTCCAATGACCTTTGGAGAGTGGGCAGAGCTCCGTAATATGTTTGAAACAGAGCTAGGTTCAAAGGATGGTTTCATCTGCTTTAGAATCCTCTCTCTTGGTTATGATAAGTCGTGTGAGTCTGTTCAACAACTCCGTTACCACTGGAACAGGCTTAAAAAGTCACAGAGAGTATCCAGAAAGTTTCATAACGCTGGATGGATTATTCATGCGTATAAAACCTCATTCCCTATCACAATGAGGTTGAAACAGCTTTTAAAGGAGTTTCCGCCACTTAAGGCGGTAAACGTTCCCTCTCTGTTGGTCAAGCGTGCAAGAGCAGTCCTTGGTGATACAGGCAGACTCACAACGAAAGATATGAAAGAGATTAGGAAATCAATTATCAAGCACGTCACAGTTCGTGAGTACCGCTCAACATTTGCATTGACCAGGGTAATAGACATTCTTATCAACTCACAGGTTATTCAGTCAAGGATAACGATTGTTATTAGAGAAAAAAAGAAGCTGATAAGATGTTATTTTTTAAGAAAATCACCTGTTACAGATCTTACACATGATACGACAATAGGCATTCCCTCAGAAAACAGAAGCTTTAAAACTCCTTTCTCTTCACATCAATCTCACCAAATATACTCGCAATATTTATCAATAAACTAATAATCGAATAGGCCGCACTCCAACTACTCCCATATTTTGATTTGTCATCATTATAATTATCAGCTCCAAATAGCGGTAAACAGATTTTATTGTCGCGTATATTGTCATGGATGCCATTGGCGATCTGCGTCACCAACACAATGGTGGGCGGATTGGACGGATAATCGGAGGGGAACTCGAGCGTAAAATGAATGTACACATTTTTAAATAGGCCCTGTACACTATTAATATTACAATGCCATTTAAATACATTGTCTTCCGCCGGGACCACAGCGATAAAAGCATCCAATTTCTCTCGTTTTATCTCTTTCAAATCATACATAACGCGCTTGATCGACGAATCTATTTTCATTTTGATGCATAAAAAAATCTCAAAAA
>PJEL010001769.1_pt1 | contig 20876 bp, 18 predicted proteins | sample 1853271 | NCBI WGS metagenome assembly PJEL01 (sample SAMN08108733, study PRJNA415343) | Invertebrate metagenome, whole genome shotgun sequencing project. | host: Globobulimina | place: Sweden: Gullmar Fjord | collected 2015-08
AAATGAATCTGACTTGCTGGTTAGGTTCCGATGAGAATTCGTTTTTAATAATTGTCTTACTAACCGTTTAGTAAGTATTCTAATTTGTGCCTGTTTTTTGTCAAGTTAAAATGTTAAAAACTTATAAACTTTTGAATATACATTGCGATTTGCGTATTGCAGTATCCAAATCGATATGTTAATTTACAGTTATATAATTAAGTTTACTTACTATTCAGTTAGCTTGGCAATTTTTCTGTACGATTGGCTGAATATAGTTGATAATTGCGTATTGTTAATGGAAACAGGTCGTTTTCAAAAAAAACATTGATTGATATCGAGGAGAAACCATAGTGATGGCGCAGGATAACGGGCAGGTTTTCAAGAAACTGGATAAAAGCACCAGAATGCAAAAAATTATAGACGTTTCAGTGGGGTTGTTTCACAAGAAAGGATATCGTGCAACGACACTCGATGATGTTGCAAAAGAGCTCGGCATATCCAAGGCTGCTTTGTATCATTATGTTTCCAGCAAAGAGAATCTCCTCTCGACAATTTATGTTCAGGCTCTTGAAAACATCTATAAAAACATGAACAAGTTTTCGGCCAGAGTGCTTTCCCCGGTCGAGAAACTGCGGTTGATTATCCGAAATCATATTGTTGAGGTTATTATCAAAGACCTGCCGTTGTTGTCTGTGTTTTTTTCGGAAGAAAACCAGCTACCCCTGGAAGAAAACAAGCGCATCCGTCAGGTGAAAAACAAATATAACCAGACGGTCGAAGATATCATTAAAGAGGGGATTGAGCAGGGGATTTTCAGAGATGTAGATCCAAGGCTTCAAGCCAACGGGATAATCGGCATGTGCAACTGGGTTTATAAATGGTATGATGATAATGATACGGTTTATACGCCGGATCAGATAGCTGATCACTTCATCACGCTGCTCGAATCAGGATATCGAAAGGAAGTAAGAGACCGCCCGCAGGCAAACAACCCTCAAAACAGGGATCAAATTTTCCAAAAAATAAAAGATCAATGCCGATCTCTGGCGGATTTAATTGATCAGGTCGAATGAATCTGAAATTCCGATCTTTTGTGAGGTCGAGTGCCTGTTGGTTTTCTCCCCAAAAACAAGACCGTTTTAAATGGGATTTCCACAAGGGGGGTGGATGATAGAATGGCATTCCTGGTATTATTTACTCATAAACGCCAAAATCTTTTCAATCACTCTCTCGTCTCTTAAGATTTTAAAGTGTCCCAATCCTTCCGTAGCAAATAATTCAGCGTCAGGGTCCGTGCCAGAAATTCCTGGGTACGATAAAAAGGGATGTGTTCGTCATCTCTATCGTGAATGAATAAATTTGAAGGTTTGTCTGGAGTCCGATGTTTAGGCAATAATTTTTGAACGGATTGCTCTTCAAATGGCATACCCATCATGTCCTCAAACACTTGACAAAGCTTGGGGTAGATTTTTTGAGGAATCCAAAAATAATCCATAAACAGGTGTAAATTCCCTTTTGAATCAGGATGTGCCGCGATGTAAATACTGTTTTTCACTGTGATTGTTGAAGCAAGGTTTAATAGTGCGCCACAGCTAAAGTAGGATCCTGATGAATGGGTGATGATCGCATGAATATCGCCAAGCTGTTCGATAATATTTTTCAGATATTTGATGGTCTCTTCAGAAAAAAATACGCCATCTGGAGAATTACCATGATTGATTGAATCATAAGCCACTACTCGGAACCCACTATCCACCAACTTTGGGATGATACTCCGAAAATGAGCCGCGTTTCCCATTGTTCCATGAAGCATCAACACAATGGGGCCTTTTCCAAATGAATACCCGGATAGGATGACATCTCCGCATCTAAATTCAAGCGGTTCCGCGGTCTGCAAAATTTCTTTTTCTTTAGGAGTGAGAGGAATTCTGGGAGTGTGAGAAATCATGTATTTAAAGAGAGAAACAGCCACTCCAGGTATTATATGTCCTATAATCTGAAAGAAAACTCTTAAGGGATATAAAAAGAATGCTGGAACCTTAATCAGCATTTCTGGTTTTGGATAATTATGCGTATTTTGATCTTCCATGTTTTATTTCTAACGCTCAGACCATCTGGCGCTTTTCTCAATTTAGATTAAAAATGGTCGTGCTCTGTAAGCTTTATTTATTTTCCTGGGGGCGGTTAGTGCGCGGGCAAATACTAATGATTGGCAGGTTGTCCTCTGCGAAGCAATGAAGCCATTAAACAGTGTCCGATCGCGAGTTGGCTCTTTAAATACCCTTTGTATTTAGGTAATTCATCCTGAATATCAGCAACTCGCGTATCATAGAAAATATGAATCGAAGGTTCAGGTACAAATGCCTTATCCTCGATATTCATGCTCGGAACAATTATAAGTTTAGGTATAGGAAATATTTTTAAATACTCAATCGCAGCTTTACCACAGGAGATACACTTACCTCTCTGGAGAAACGGAGGGAACCGATATGCTTTGAACTCAACACTTTCCTCTTCAGGCGTAATAACGTCTTTGGCTCGAAACAAGGTAATGTCAGCATATTGAGCTTGATTGTATGTTTGGCAAATCGTGCAATGACAAAAAGCCCGTAAAAGAGGTTCGCCACTTACATTGAATCTTGTTTTACCACAATCACAATGGCAGTTCAGATTGTTATCATTCAATTTATTTCTCTTTAGTGTCTAGCGCTCACCGGGCGGCATGCAGATTTTGAATTAAAGGTGAACTTGTAATAAAAGTTGTATTTCCACAAATTTTGTGGGAATGCGCTCCAGTGAATGTTTTTGTAACACGATTGAATGAGATTAATAGACTTATTTGTTCCCGAAAACCAGTTTTGTACCAAAAATGACAAAGACAATGCCAGCAAAACCTTGAACCCAGTTTTGTATCCGATTATTAAACTTACTGAATCTGTTGGAAGAAAAAAAGAAAACAACAATCGAGTACCATATGAATGAAATTGAGGTCATTAGAAATACGCTTAGTACACCAACAAATATTGACGGTTCTTTTGGCAATACTGATGCAAATAAACTGGTAATAAACATTGCCGTTTTTGGATTTGAAATAATAGTTACTAATCCTCTCCACCAATATAATAAAAGATTGTCAGAATGATTATTTGGGATTTCCGGTTTTTGATTTGATTTATGGGCACTAATAATGAACTTCAATCCCAGATAAATAAGGTAGCTTCCCCCAACTATTTTTAGGGTGGCGTAGATCCAAGGCACAGCAATAAAAAGATATGCAATACCAAAAAATCCCGCAACTGCCCAAATAACAGTGCCTGTGCAAATACCCAAAACAACGAATATTGCAGATAGACGCGAATGACTAACGGTTGTTTGCACTGTAATAAAAAAGTTTGGTCCGGGCGTGATCACCGCAATGCCCCAAATTGATATCACGGTTAAAAGTGTTGGCAATAGGTTCATAGACGATTAATGAGTTATATTTGTTATGGATTGAGTCTTAGCATAAAGGCTTTTCCAAACCGTTGCTATGACTGATGTGGTGTCATGGTAAACTTTGTGAGAGCTCACAAATTAGCACAACCGACGGTGTTTGCAGATATAATTTTAAATGATTTTAAAACCGACCAAAGTAAGATCATCTACCATCTCAGTAGCTCCTTTAAACTCCAGAAAAGTTTTCAAAAAGCTATTATGTTGGCTTTCAAAGGGTAAATCTGAAATAGATAGTAGCAAGTTATGTAGACGTTTTTTGCCAAAACTCAACCGCTTGTTCCCGCCTAATTGGTCCATAATTCCGTCCGTAAAAAGATAGAAACACATGTTATCTTCGACATTGATGGGGTGGTTCGTAAAAATGAAATCAAGATTTGATCGTTTGTACCCTAAACTCTGTTTGTCTCCTTTTATACTGATCAATTCACTGTTGTAAGTATAAACTAAGGGTAATCTTGCTCCGGAAAACGTTAGGATTTTATTCTTTTTGTCAACAAAGCAAACTGACGCATCCAAACCATCATCTGAAGTACTGTATTCAGTGTCTTGTTTTAACGACGTTTTAATAAAAATATTGAGTTGTTTCAGTATACTTGCCGGGTCAACACAACCCTCATCAATGATAATTCTGTTAAGCGCTGAAGAAGCAGCCATTGTCATTAATGCTCCGGGGACTCCATGACCGGTGCAATCAAGGACAGCAATTACAAATGAGTCTTTTTGAAAATATGCAAAGTATAGATCACCTCCTACAACATCTCTGGGACGCCAAATTATGAAACTATTTGGTAAATGTTCTCCAATTTCATCTGTTCGAGGCAAAAGTGAATGTTGAATCTGTTTCGCATATTCTATGCTTGCTCTTATTTGTTCATTTTTTTCTTTAATTTCCAAATGTGCAGCCGAAATAATTTGGTTTTTCTGCTCGATAAATAATGAGTATTTTCTACCCATCCTTACTGTGATGTATGTGATAGAAGTAGCAAGAAAAAGCGGTAATAATAGAGATAAAATATGAATTCTCCCTTCAAACATGTACGCACTGCCAGAGGATAAAAAAGTAGAAATCGCACCAACACATAAAGCCGCCTTCCAAGGTGATAATTTTTCAAAAAAACTCTTTTCGTTTTTCATAGTAATATCATGACGTTCAATTTTTTCTTATTGGCTTAGCCAGTCCAGCACCGGGCTCAGTTGTGGCCCACGCTGATTTTAATTCGAGGCCATAATAAGCGGTTTAACTCTGAGTAACAATAGGCAGCAAAAAGGCGGGTCGTCAACCGTCGGCTCCAGAAACAAGTGATGAACTCTTAGTCCATTCTGACACCTGGAAACCAGATTTTTTTCCAACGGTCCACTTTATTTTCAGCATTCAATTTCTTGGGTGAGACAATTTCTTTTTTCCCAAACTGATTATTCTCCATAACTGTATTGCTATTGATCCCAGCATACACCGTTTTTTCTTCTGCATAAGTAACGGCCACAAAAACACCGCATTTTCTGCAAACAAGGAACTCTGCTGTTTTAGATCCATGTTGATATTGATTAACTTCATTCTTGTCCGCAATTTTAATTCGAAGGATACCATCAGGATCCGACACATACGATGCACCGTGTTTGAGACAGAAATCGCAGTCACAGGCTCTTAGAATAAATTTTGAGGGCTCAAGGTCAGAATGAAATTCAAATTCAACATTTTGACAATGACAGCTACCAGAATAAATATGTTTCATTTTTTGATCCATTTTTCTTTATAACATTATATTGTGTACTTACCTATGGACATCGACAGGTCTTATACAAACCTGGAATCACGTATCATTAATAGCTTTACAGCAGAAATTCCCATGATATAAAAATGAAATTTATTATCGATTGAAAGCAGTTATCCAAGAAAGCAAACACATGAATATTAACAGAGAATTCGTTATTTGACAGCATTAATCAAATCAATCGGTTTTCCATTGAAACTCCAAATAAACAAAGATTGTCGAATTCATTTTTCGCTTTCCTTTTGATACCTGAATCCGGCCTGTTTCCTATTCTCTACTCTACCTTTCGTTCTTAAATGTTCTATCTTTATTAGCGTTTAAAATCCATTCTTCAGCTTCCTGGTAATTTTCAAAAACCTTGATGATATCTCTTTCATACACGTCTCTGAAAAAAGCCAACATGCTTAAATTGATGGCCTTATTCGATACAAGGCCAATATAATCGACGGGCAAATCTCGTTTTATCGAATCAACTTTTTCAGCAGTCTGAATTGTCTTTTCGGAATCCATATGGGAAATATCCGCAGCGGTTAAATCCCAAATCATCGGCATTGATATATTGGGATATGCTGCTGTCATCGATTCTTTGAGAGCAGCAGCGATGTCCTCCATATTAATGATGCCCTGAAGGGAAACCGCCACGTATTGAGACCGGCGAGATATTTTGTGTCTTTTCTGCTTCATTCTCTTTCAATATTGGATTTTCGTTTCTAAAGCCTAAAAGTGTAAATAAATAATGACCGCATTTCTGGATTTAACAAGCCTTAATAAGTAAAAATCAATTAAAAGACAGTTGTAATTATCGACCTGCAACACGCTCGATCAGGGAGGGGAAATCAAGGTTTGTGTCAGCAAACAACTTTTATAAAAGATGATATGAACAAATTTTCCATGTGTCAATAAATAAGCCTCGTCCCAAATCCCAGAATCCATTAGCCCAACTTCCAGTGAATAAAAAGGCGACAATGTGAACTTGCAAAACAATTGAAAACTACAGGAAAGATTTAAAGAAACAAAGAACTATCTGGGAGCTGAATATGACAGAACAATATTCTCCAGGAACTGGACCATCCGCAGTAAGTTCTCTGGATCAACCCGGTCCATGTTATCGGCAGTGGAGTGAAATCCATTAAAACCCAAACCAGGGATACCTGTGTTACCGATAGTTACAAACGGAATACCAACAGCGCCAAAGGCAAAACTATCATCGGTCAGTGATTTTAAGGGTTCTGCGGGTTGATCAGAGGATTTAGACCAGACTTCCCGTATCCTGTTGATCAATTCAGAGTCCGCTGCATAACAGACAAAAACAGAACAGGTTTTCTGGCTGTGAAAAATGGTTCCACTCTGCCCTACAAGCTCAAGGTTGACCAGGTAAACAGGCCTTTTTTTTTGCTGCTCAGGTTTTTCCTCGAACCGATCTTTCGTGTAGTGATATGCCCCCTGGTAGCCAACTTCTTCTCCGTCCGTCAGCAGAATTGTGACATCTGAGTCGCCAATATCCAATTTACCAAGATGAATATCGTCCGCCATTTTCAATAAAGCCACAACAGAAGCCCCATCGTCAACAGCCCCGGGACTGTGTGTCTCCTCCCCTAAAAACAGATAACCTCCCAGCCAGATAAAGGCTGACAGACTGAAAATAACAAGCGAGGTTGCCCCCAGTAGAAAAAGGGCTCGTACTGGCCTGGTTTCAAGAATCTTGAATTTACCGCCCAGATAGGTCAGTACTGAAATCAATACGCCCATGATTAACATGAAGGGCATGAGTTTGACGAAAATAGCGCGCTGGATATGATCCAAGACATCTGTTTTGGAATCATAATGTGCTGCAAAGATAAGTTCGCGTTGGCTGTCAGGGGTTTTAAATTCAACCACAATATTCTCGCCGGGCCGCTGGATTGCAGAAGAGACTGCATGAAACGATGTTTCATTTTCCAGGACAATTACCCCCAAAATTGCCAGCACGCTGATCAGGGCCAAGACCGGTCGTTTGGACTTAATAAACAATAGAAACAAAACAGACAGGATAATAATCACAGCTCCCTGTAACATCGATTGATGATACCGAACTGAGAATTCTTGTGTAGTAAAGGGAATGTGTCGGGAAGTCAGCAGGTCCTTAAGATAAACAACCGTTTGTTTAACTGCTTCACTGTGGTTCGGCCTGGGAACAGCAATCTTTTCCAATATTGGTATTAGTTCCACGCTACCTCGCGGTATAATGTCAACTTTCTAATGTAATCAACTGGTTTGAAATATGGTTAGTCATTAAGAGCACCCCCCTGAAGAGGCCGGGGGCCGTGCTATCCCGGTCTAATTTGAGAGGCCATCAGGGTACAGACACCACCGAACCGATGACTACCAGAATATAGGCCAGAATGATCAGCGTTTGGAAAACAGGGTGACCGAGCCGGTTCAGTTTGAATTCAGGATCCTGGATAGTGCCGTACTTGCGACTACCCTGAAAAGCTGGAATCACCATCATTGAAATCATAACAGCCAGCAGACCTCCGGCGAGGCGCATAAATCCTAGGAACCCGCTGAGTCCTGCCATGGCAAGCACAAGGGTGGGCAGGGTTGCTGCCAGCCAGCAGATGCGGTAGTCCCACTTCAGTCTCTCCTCAAGTACAATCGCCAGGGCATAGGAGGTGCTCCAGTAACTGGTCAGAATTGCCAGAAAAACGAAACAGGATCCCAGCACAACCGCCCAATGGCCAATGGCGTTTCCCCACCCAATAATCGCCATTTCAGTGACTTTACTTGAAACCAGCATGGTCATCAATGTGATGACAAATACCAGTAGCAGGTTGATGCCAATACCTAGCGAAACGGCTTTTGCAACCAGTTTTTTATTATGTTGCAAGCCCTTGACCGCCTGAGGGATGGAGAAGAAGCAGGCAAAGGCAAACATCACCATTCCATAAAGGGCCAATGCAGAACTGAGCGAACCGGATACCAGGTTAAGAGAATTAAAAGGCCTGTTCAGAGATCCGACCACCAGCACGCCAACCAGGACCATAATTCCGGCGATGGCCAGTTTTTCACTGATCCCCAATGCTTTCAAACCGAAGAAAATAGGACCGGCCGCACAGACATAAACGATCAGTTTCGCAGACCAGGGTGGCATGGCGGTCAGGTTCACCAGCAGATCACCGGCGCCGACAATAAACGCTGCCAGCAACGCATAAAAATTCAAAACCACCAGCCCGAAAAAGATCCAGGTGAAGAAGACCCGACCGCGTTTTTGGAACATGAATTTACCGAAGGTTTCCACCAGTTGTGTCCCCTCTTTGTCCCGCATGACCATCTCGGTGATCATCAGATGCAGCAGCAGGCTGAGTCCATATGCGACTGCCAGGATCAGGATCAGTGTCATCACTCCGTTGACGGATGCCAGATAGGGGACTGCCATGATGCCGCCCCCCACACCCAGTCCAGCAACGACTGATGAGGCTTCAAAAAGACTCAATTTTTTGTTTTCCATATACTTTAATTTTGAGGATTAAACTTCGATCACAACGGTTTCACCCGTTGCATATTTTTTCAATGCGTTTTCGTCCAGTTGTACTCCCCAGCCAGGTCCGTCAGGAACGGTGGCTGTTCCGTTTTCATAATCGATGGGTTTGATGATCAGATCATCCTCCAGCATAACCTGGCCGAACAGCTCAGTGGCATATCCCAAAGAGTGGTGCCGGGCTGATGCCACATGAATATGCATGGCTGAGGCGATCCCCAACGGTTGGTTATGCAGCACCGCCCCCATGCCTTCCATTTCCGCATAAGATATGGCACGCAGCATATTGGTGACGCCGCCGGGTCGTTCGGAATTCAGCCCAATCATGTTAATCCCTCCCATCTTTACCAAAGTAGTGATGTCCTGCAACGAAAAGCAGCCCTCATGGGCCAGCAGCGGGACATCTACCCGTTCCTGCACATAAACCATGCCTGCGTAGTTGGTAGCAGCTACCGGCTGTTCAGCAAAATCGATCCCGAAGGGTTCAATTGCCTTGATGGCACGCACGGCATCGGGCGGTTTATAAGCCTGATTGTAATCCACCCTTAAACGAACTTCAGGTCCGAGAGATTTTCGAACCTGGGAGACGATCTTCACATCCTTTTGTATGCTTTGTCCCAGTTTCAGACGAAAGGTTCGCATGCCCGCTTCAAAAAACATCTGGCAGAGGCCAACCATGGTTTCGGGATCCATCAACGGAATCAGCCCGGCCAGTGGCACTTCATCTACACAGCGCCCTCCCATGAAATCGTGGGCCGGTCGACCGGTAATCTGCCCCATCAAATCATAGCAGGCCATATCAATCAAACCTTTGGCCACATCACTTCGATTGACATTAATTTCCATGCGATGTCGGATACGTTCTACGTTGAACGGGCTTTCTCCGATGACATATCGTCCCAGGGATTTTGTGATAATGTCGACCAGTTGTTCTGGTGACACACCCGTTTCAGGTAGCCAGACAAAAGCCTCTCCGATACCGCTTTGTCCTGTGTCCGTGGTGAGTCTGCAGATAACAAAATCACCCCCATTCCACTCTTCTTCGGCCGCTATCGCCATTCCAAGACCGCCTTCACTGCCTCTCATGGTTTCCAGTATTTCTTCAAAAAAGGGCACAAATACGGGTGTTAACTCAATTCTAACAATCTCTGTCATTGGTATAATCTCCCTGTTGGTTGTCAGTGCACTTGATGATTGTCCCCGAAACACCAATGCAAATCAGGCGGTAAATCTCTGTATTCGACAGTGGCAGCCTCTTTCGACAAATCGACCGAGTTATAGGTATGCCAGTATAGAATTGGTTTTTCAGAGAAAGGTTTTTGATCCAGCCTATCCAGTAACGCCGCACAGGTCTTGGCTGTATAGACAGGTTCCAGCTTAAGCTGTTCTTTTTCTTTAAATACCTGTAGCGCATGCTTTCCTGCAGATGTAGGGAAACCGTAGCCCTGTCCACAATAATCATCTATCAAAACTGGTTTTGGAATATTAATCCGGGGGATCATTCTGGAATTCTGTCTTAAAAACCGGATTACTTTTTTTATTTTCTTGGCCACAGTGCGAGTCGTATTCAGCTCAATCGGTCCCAAGCGGGAAAGGCCGGTACGCACTCCGATCACGGTAGTCTTCCATCCCAGTAGAAGCAAACCCAGGCTGAGTCCCGCCATACCCCCATTGGAAGCTGTGGGGCAAAAGACAAATCCAGGTTCAGCCAGACCTTGTTTCTTGACCTGTTTTTCCAGTTCCAAGACTGCGTTTAAATCACCCAAGACACCGATTTCTGAAGACCCTCCTGACTCCAGAAAATAAGCATTGGGGTGTTTCAGTTTTAAACGCAGGTAAAAATCAGCGATTGATCTCCAAATGCCCTTAGCGAATATCAGCTGGGCACCATAGTAATGGTACAAAAGCAGATTCTCGCGCACATGGCAGGTCAGTGGTTGCTCAAACAGGCAAAGCGTGCAACGGATTCCCAGCTGCCTGCAATAAATAGCGAGCGCCAGACAATGATTACTGCCAATTCCACCAAGGGTGATGACATGCTCTTTTTTTTGGTGAAGCACATCTGCCAGAATAAATTCCAGCCTCCTGACCTTATTTCCACCCATTATCTCGGAGATCTGATCGTTGCGTTTTATCCAGAGATTGTCATGCCCCAATTTTTCCAAACGGTGGATGGGGGCTGCTGTCAATCCTAAATCCAGCCAGCCAACGCTCTCGCTCAGGTCAGGAAATTTTTCAAAAAGAGTTGGTTTTTTCAGCTTCTCCATAGAGAAATCAGTTTTTAGCCTGTTGTCTCAGCCAGGTCAATCAACCGGGGGGTTGTTGTTTCAGGGTGGTATGTCAGCCGGCTGACCACAAGCATCAGAATAAAACTCAAGGATATCGAAATAATGATGGGCTCAATCCACTGAGGTAACATTTCAGCCATTTTCAGCCCATACAGTGCCACCACCGATAGTGATGCTGTGATTGAAGAAACGATAGCACCTGCCTTGGTGGCCTTCTTCCAAAATAGAGCCGCCATAATCGGAATAAAACCGCCGGATACAAAAATGGCAAAGGCTAGCAGCATCAAGTCGAAGATTCCTTTCATGGTTAGAGCGAAAACGATTCCCAACAGGCCAATTAGTAATATAAAAACCCTGGAAATGGACAACAGGGTTTTGTCCGTTGTCTGAGGCCGTAAAGGCTGGAAGATATCCCTGCTGAAAGAGGTCCCGGCGATCAACAATACGGTATCGGCCGTTGACATCATGATGGCCATCATCGCTGCTAAGCACAGACCTTTTAAACCCACCGGCATGTATTGAACAATTAGATTGGGGATGGCTGCATCAACGCCTTCGGTGGTGCCTGCCAACTGAGGGAAAATATGTGATGCGGCAATTCCGAGAAACACCACTACAAAACTCCAATAGACATAGACGCCCGAGGTTAAGAACATCGCTTGGCGAATACTGCTTGAATCCCTGGACGCAGCAGCTCGCTGCCACAGGGATGGGTCAATCAGGCTGAAGGGCAGATCGATCAGAACAATTGAAATAATATAAATGGCCGTCAGCCCTCCCCAGAAGTTGCCGGAAGGAGGGGTTAAATAGATGATGGTTGTGGCAGCTCCAAAATCAGCTATCACAAAAATCGGCAGTAAAATTCCGACCGCTGCAAGCATGATGATGGTCTGGATGAGATCGGTATAAGCAACAGCCAACAGGCCCCCCATCATGGTGTACAGCACCATGATAATGCCGGCACCCAGGATGGCCTCAAAATAAGAAATTCCGAGATCTCCCATCATGGAAGTGATCGTTAGCCCCACCGCAATCAGTTGGGTTCCGAAGAGAGCCGTCACACTGATAACCATCGTAATCGCAAAAGCCAGGCGCATGCCGTTGCCATATCTTAAGAAAAGGGCATCAGGGATATTCCATACTTTCAACCGGCGGATGGCCGGGGCCATCAGACCAAAAATGAATAGTCCGATGGCATAGGCCATGGTGGCAAAAAACAGCGCAATTCCAATCTCATATGCCTTCCCGGCTTTTCCCATTGTAGACGCTGCACCTATTGAGGTTCCAATCAGAGTGCCCAAAAGTATGGGGAAACCGATCTTTCGCCCGGCAATAGAAAAGTCCATGGTGTCTTTGATTTTTCTACTGGCATAAAACCCGACTCCCAGCAAGGCCAGCATATAAACCACAATAATCCCAATATCGATAGTTGCACCCATAGACTATTTCCTTTTAGACAATTGCGTTATTTATTCCAGTTTTGACTTAAAAAATGTCCTTCCGAATGCTTGAGCGACTACCCCGCTGTTAGTAATGCTGTGACAGCCTGTTTGAAAAATGCAGCCGTTTCAATTAAGACTTTGTCCTCTGCTTTGATCGAACGGTTAAAATTCAACCCTTCAATGAGTGTGATAATAATATCCGCCGTTTTTACCGGATCCTTGACACGAACAATTCCCGCATCAATGTACATGGTAATCTCATCAGTCAACATGTCTCTGAATCCATTGTACATCTTCCGGAATCGCTCTTTGACTCTTTCATTCCTGAAACTGAGAGAAAAGCAGGACCAGAAGACACTGGCATCCCCCCGTTGAGTCCAGTCCGGTTCAAAAAAGGTATTCAGGACATTGTCCAACCGGTCTTGTGGATCACTATACTCATTAAGCTTTGAAAGGTAGATATTTGCGTATTTATCCAGCATGAAATCCACCATCGCCAGGATCATCTCCTCTTTGGTCTTGAAATAGTGAACCAGCAACCCTGAATTGACCCCCATATGATCAGCAACCTTGGACAGAGTAGTGCCTTCAAGTCCTTCCTTGCTGAGAACCTCATATAGATTTTGCAGTATCTCCGGCTTCCGCTGTTCTGACTTACTTTTCCTTCCCATGAATGGCCAAGTTTTTAAAATTGATTAAGCACTTACTTATTTATAATTTGTATCGAAGTCTAATAGATGATTTTTTCAAAGTCAAGTCTCAATTGTTCAGTTTTTAATTGTGCGCTAAACGCTATTTGTTTTCGGGCGGAGGATGCATGGCAAACCAGAATTGGCTTTGTTAAGGACTCTGCTTCAGTTTCATTTGCTCCTGGTTCAGGTAAAAGGGTTCTTATTCAATTTCAAGAACATGTTTCTTCTTCAGTGAGCGCCTATTTTCAGTGCTTCGGTCCAAAAAGATGTCGCAAGCATAACCCATGGCGAATGAGAATGTAAATTGAAGGTGGAATTTCAGAGTAGCTGAAGTTGATTTCCGAAGCTGAGTTTTTGAGGTTGCTCTGCAGACATAAGCCGCAGAAACCGATGTGAACGAGGTCCAGATGAATGCTCTGCAAATGGGTGTCAAGAGGATGAAAATTCATTGATCATACGTGATATCCTGGGCGCAGCAAACCTCAGACTTTTCGATATTTCAGGTTCCATATCGTTCATATTTGTATGCTGTAAACTATAATCGATCTTCAATTGTGTGAGAAATAGTGCTGCATTTTCTCGTGTCGCTTGAGTCTCTCTGGGGAGTTGTTCTTTTAGTATCTGCAGAAAAGACCATAAAACCTTTGGGAGATAGGAATAAGGAATTCTGCCATCGGATTCACTCTTTAAGAGGGACCCCCCGGTTCCAAAGTACATCATTGCTGCAGAGACCCCAGACTGGCCATGACGTAAAGCAATCACTAAACTTCTCAATTGATTAGTGAACTCTTTATTGAATCCGAATGCATTGGCTGCAGGAAATATCGTTTCAAGATCCATCTCCATTGCCTTCAGTGTTTCTGACATACCGGTGTATATGGGTCCCAGTCGCTGATGTAAGTTCTTCGCCCAGGAAAGAAAAAACTCAAAAAGGCGCATTTGCTCCAAGCCTTGAGGGGGATTCCGCAGGTTTTTCCAGAACATCGTCGCATAACCATAAAACAGGATATGAAGCATTCGTTGCTGGACATGGTATGTATTCATGTACTTTAACGCAAAATTACCGACATATTCGATAACAATGCGAGTCATCAACTTTCTGAATTCCAGGTTGCTCTCTTGTTCCAAATACTTAAGGTATCCAGTCAAAGTCCTGGCATTTTGTCTTTCTAACTGATGATAGGCACGTGGTAAAATCAACCAGGATGTTGATATATTGCTGAGCAGGTCAAGAAATTCATCCGGTTCGATATCATTTTTTATGTGGGGTCCTAATTTTTGCAGTGTCTCTTTGGATTTGATAGATCTGGACTCGTTTTCAGCCTGCCGTTGAAGATCCTCTTTGATCTCTTCGATGACCCGGATGAAAAATGGATTAAACCATATCCGTTTGCCAGATACCTGTCCCATCAGTTCCCAGGACGGTGCCGCCATTTTGAAAATGGCCCAGACCAACGAGTCTTCCAACCCAATCTGATTAAAAGTGGGGATGACTCTGGTTTCTATAAACTGGAAAAACCAGTCCGGGAGAAAGACCGGTCTCATATTATCGACAGCCAGGAGATATTTTGCCCTTGTCTTTTGCTCGTTCAACTTGAGGTGTTTTTCAAAATCCTTAAACTGGTCTGAAGTATCTGTGACCTCTAGTTTAAAATCAACTTCATCCATATAACCTCCAAAAAGAATCCTTCTGGCAAAACAACAAAACATTTGGAAAGAAAGAGCTCCTTGCAATCACATCCAGAAGTCAGGATATTTTCGATTCCTCGACAGATTGTTAATCAGGAGCGCTACTATTAACATGATAACGGCACTTATACCAGCGGGAATAATTGCATATAGATAACCCAGGTTATGGATCTTGCCGCTACCGATAACGGCAATCAATGCGGTCGCGCCTCCTGGAGGGTGTAACGTTTTTGTCGCATGCATCATAGCTATCGCAGTGGCTACAGCCAGAGAAGATGCCAACCACAATTGCAACGGAAAAAGGTTGTAACAAGTGACTCCTATAATCGCAGAGATTACATGCCCGCCTATCAGGTTTCTCGGTTGAGCCAATGGGCTATTAATCGCTCCATAGATAAGAACTGCGGATGCGCCAAATGACCCGATCACCATCACAAGGTCGGTATCTTCGATAACATTGAAATTAGCGTATGATACCGCTGCAATGCCCAGAAAAGCGCCTAGCCAGGACCAGGCAATCTCGGAAATACTCACCATTGGTGGACTTTTTGAAGTTCCTCTCATTTTTGAAAAATACTGATTCCGAAGCGGTCCATCTTTCTTCATGTTTGCATTCCTCAAGGATTTTCCTTCATCAATGATCCAACAGGAGTTTCTGTGCGAATCACACCATTACCCATGGAGATTCGAAACAAATTCGAGCCTTTTGTCGTACTGCTCTCCAAATTGCTCTTTTAAGAGAGTGCTCATCCTCTCGACTTGGGATTCGCTGATACTAAGGAAATTTGGCAAAAATTTGTCTTCCGCTTTGTTAAAATCTTCCAACATTTCCTGTTGTTCGGTTTCTGTGAATATGTCATGGGCCAACGGGTAGAAAACATGATCCTCCCTGTGAATATGCTGTCTTAATAGCAGATTATAATATCCCAGATTTTCAGCTATTGTATGAGTGTGAATATCATCAGCTTGTGTGTATTTATCAAGCGCGCGGGAAATTTCAATGGTGAAGTTTCTGGCCCGTTCATGTTGATCACGTAAAAACATAATTTCACTGTCGATGGTACCCTGCTTTTTTTGGGACAATTTCAGAAACATGATATATTCTTCTTTAAAGTGGTGGTATTTGTCAGAAAAGGACTTGGTAAATTCAACACCTATTTCGAAGAACTCTTTTTCCGGCCACTTCCCTTCTTTCATCATGAAGAGGGCAACACTCGAGTCGTTAAGATAGCGCCGAATCAGCTTGTGCTCATTTATCAGAATCTGTATCGGTTCCATGCTCTTTCTCCGTTTAAAAAATTATGTTTATATACTAATTGCATCCCTTTCTTATGTCCCATTGTCATCCTCGCGAAAGCGGGGATCCAGGGATTATTAGAGATATCGTTTGAAACTAGATGGATTCCAGCTTTCGCGGGAATGACAAGAAATACAGCTGAATGAGGGCTGTTCGTTGTATATAATCATATAATAAATTAGGGGTTCTTTCCTTATGTGTTGGGAAAGATGAGAATCCAATTAAGCAATTCTGTTTACTTCAAGAACCATTCCCGATAATTATACTCATTAAAACAGCATAATAAAATGAGTGTTTCCATTTTAATAACAATATATGTTGTGAAAATGATAACAATGCTGTAAAAAAGGTAACATGGACACATTAGATTCCTTCGTGGCAATAGCTGCAGATCTGACAACAGCGCTCAGCGCAAAAGATCGATATCAAAGGCTCCTGGAGTCACTGAATCACATTATCCCCTATGATGCCGCTGCTCTGCTGCTTGTTGAGGATGAGTCACTCATCCCGGTTGCAAGCAGAGGATTGGCGTTGGGGGCCATGGAACAAAAATTCAACTGCAAAGATAATCCTCGTTTGAGCATTATCTGCCAATCGAAGGAGCCTGTTCGATTTGAAACAGACTCTCTGCTTCCGGATCCATTTGACGGCCTCCTGGAAAATAAAAAACTAGTTTTTCGAAAGATACATTCCTGCCTGGGCTGTCCGCTGATCTTCAATAACAAACTCGTCGGTCTCTTGACTGCCGATGCGGTCGAACCTCACGCTTTTAACAACATCGATCAGAACCTTCTGAAAGCGGTTGCTTCCCTGGCTGCGGCCCAGTTACAGACCGTAAGTCTGATTGAGGCTTTGGAGTCGAATGTGAAACGGCAAGGCCAGGTGACAAGTGATTTAATGCGGGAAAACCAGGAACAGCGGGGTTATGAAATTATTGGTAACAGCAGGGTCATAGCGCACTTGAAACAGGAAATCATCCTGGTCGCTGAATCCAATTTTAATATTCTCGTTTTAGGGGAAACAGGTGTAGGCAAAGAACTGGTTGTGCGGGCGATACATGCAGCTTCGAAACGTAAAGAGGGCCCCATGCTTTATCTGAACTGTGCGGCGATACCAGAGGGCCTCGCAGAGAGTGAACTATTCGGGCATACCAAAGGCGCTTTCACCAGTGCTGATAAAGACAGGGCAGGTAAATTCGAAGTGGCTGACGGCGGGACCCTGTTTCTGGATGAAATCGGGGAGTTGCCCATGGCTGTGCAGACAAAATTGCTGCGGGTGATCCAGGAAGGTGAAATCCAGCGAGTCGGATCGGACAAAACCACGCGAGTGGATGTGCGGTTACTGGCTGCGACCAATCGCGATCTGTGGATGGCAGTCAGAAACGGACGCTTCAGAGCCGACTTGTTCCACAGACTGGATGTCTATCCGCTTAAAGTCCCGACCTTAAGAGAGAGGCCGAAGGATATCCAAGTGCTGGCAGATCATTTTTGTGAGCGAACCAGACGTAGTCTGGGCATTGGGCCAGTTACCTTAACAGGCAAAGCTTTAGAGAGCCTGAATAATTATCTCTGGCCGGGTAACGTTCGAGAGCTGGAGAACCTGATCTCAAGAGCAATCTTGAAAGCCTCAGCCGGGGTTCATAAAGACGACCCTGTCTTTGTCCGACCTGAACACCTGGGAGATGATCTGGTGAGAAATATTGAGACCGAATTAACTTTAAATCAAAAACCAGTTCCATCCCTCCAATATGAAATTTCTCTGCGGGAGGCCACCCGGGAGTTTCAAAAAACATTAATCGAAAATGCACTTGAAAAAAACAGGGGAAACTGGGCAGCAGCAGCAAGAGACCTGGGCATGCACCGCAGCAATCTGCACAATCTGGCAAAAAGACTAAAAAAGCATACCTCCTAATCCGCCGAGTTTAACTATCTTAAAACAGCAAGGAAATATCTAATATAATCGATATATCGACTATATTCATCTAAATATCGATCTCAGTTGCAAGATCATCAAGTCAGTTAATGATAACATGCTGTATTTATGGAGTTATATCTTTGGCATTTCTCTTGCTATTAAGAGGGCATACAGAAAAGTTAATTAGAGCTGAAGTTTCCTTCACATTTGAGCTTTAGCATGTGTTTCGATAATCGAACTGGAGAATCTCTATGAACATGCCTCTCAGCCCAAAAGAGATCAAAGAAAAACTGATTGTTAAGGCTGTTAAGAATACCCGTAGAATGGATCAGCAGGAAGAGACGTCCGAAGAGTCGATGTACCGCCCTGGAATCAAGTTGGATCTTGAGCGATCACGATTGATGACCGAGTCTTACAAAGAGACTGAAACCTTACCCATGGTTTTAAGACGGGCCAAAGCCCTGGATCGAATTCTGACCGGAATGACTCTTTACATGCAGGACTGGGAAGTGATTGTGGGTAACAATGTCTCCTCTCCACAAGGACTTTACTTCGGTATCGATATGAATTGGAGATCTGTGCGCAGGATTGTGGAAGGAGCCGAAGGGAAAACCCTGCTGGATGATGCAGGCCGGGATGAGCTGGCTGAGATGGTGAAGTATTGGGAAGGGAGGTCCATCAGCGATATTCAACAAAAAGCTTTTTCCGGAGATATCTTAAAGTACTGGAACATGAAAGAGGGGAGCCCTTGTTTATGGACTCACTGGTCGGAGATCGGAATTCCGGATTATGAGAAGGTCTTTAAGATTGGGCTTAAAGGCTTAATTGAACAGGCAGAAAGTCGCCTGGAGGAGATTGATAACACTGTTCCACCGGATTATGTCGACCAGAAAGAGTTTCTGCAGGGGGTGATTATTTCGCTGCAGGCGGTCATTAAGATGGCCAATCGCTATAGTGCGCTTGCCAGAGAAAAAGCTGAACAGGCGAACAGCCCGGAAGATAAACAAAGATTTCTCAAAATTGCGGCCAATTGTGAGCGAGTTCCCGAACATCCGCCTGAGACGTTTGCAGAAGCACTGCAATCATTTTTTATTCTCCATATCGTCCGGTACATGGAGTTTTCCACTTTGGGAATCGGGGTGCGGTTTGACAAAGTCTTTGGCCCTTATTTGGAGCGAGATCTTAAAAATGGTACCATCAAACGTGAAGAAGCCTTGGAAATGCTTCAATTGCTCTGGGTAAAATTTCATGAGCTTGGCCTGGTTTATTCCCCCACTGTCTCTTCGGTCTACGGCGGAGTGGCCTCTCTTCAGGCATTGACGCTCGGGGGAACCGATGAGAATGGAAAAGATGTGACCAATGAGATGACCTATCTGGTTTTGGAGACTGCCGAGCTGATGCAGACGCCGGAACCGTCCATCTGCCTCCGTTACAATGACGGCACTCCCGACAAGCTCCTTTCGAAGGCATTGGATGTGATCAAACTCGGCATAGGCTACCCCTCATTTATCAACGACCGTTCAGTGGTTCCCATGTTGGAAAAATGGAATGTGGAACCGAAAGACGCCAAGGACTATGCTATCACGGGTTGTGTTTACCTGGAAATCCCGGGTAAAAATGTGGCCCGCCGTGTATATGGCGCTATTGCTCTACCGGGAGCTCTAACATACGCACTGAACCAGGGGAAACATCCTGTTTCCGGCAAGCAAGTTGGGGCGCCAACTCCTGATCCGTTGATGTTTAAGTCAGCTGACGATGTGATGGAAGCTTATCTGGAACAAGTTCGATTTTTTATCGAGAGGCTTGTTAAAATTGAGAATACCAGCATGACGCTTTATGAAAAGTACATTCCCAGACCGTACTACTCCGCTTTGCTGGAAGGATGCATCGAAAAAGGTCAGGATTGCCGTAAGTTCGGGTATCAATCGGAAGTGGCCGACTTCTGTGTCACCCTGGGGACTACTAATGTCGCAGATTCCATTACAGCGATCAAAAAAAATGTCTTTGAAGACAAAAACGTTTCAATGGCGGAACTGTTGAACGGTTTGAAAGATAACTGGCAGGGACATGATAAACTGAGGCAGCAGATGATAAATGCGCCTAAATATGGGAATGACGACGCCTTTGCGGATGACATCGCTGCTGAAGTTCATCACAAAACCGCAGAAGCCATGGCTGAGTTCACAAACCGCTTTGGTGTCCCCTGCCGTGGGGACGGGAGTGGTATCTCGGCGACATACGCACTCGGGGCAATCGTTCCTGCCACTCCGGATGGGAGATATGCCGGTGAAGGATTGGCCGATTCCTCATTGGCGCCGAATTTTGGAGCCGATAAGTCGGGACCGACTGCCGCACTAATGTCGGCCTCAAAAATTGATACCGAAAAGACATACCTGCACCTGCTTAATCAAAAGTTTCACCCGTCTGCCTTGGAGGGTGAGGGGAAAGGGGTTTTTATCGGATACCTGCGATCCTGGGCTGAGCTGAATATTAGCCAGATTCAGTTTAATATAGTAAAAAAAGAAACTCTACTGGAAGCCCAGCAAGATCCGGAAAAATATTCTGATCTGTTAGTGAGAGTCGCAGGTTATAGTGCTTATTTTGTGGATTTGAGCAAGGGGTTACAAGATTCGATCATTGCAAGAACGGAACAGGAGTTTTAATGGAACGTAAGGGCATCGTTTATAACATCCAGAGATTTAGTACTCACGATGGACCGGGAATCAGAACCACTGTTTTTCTGAAAGGGTGTCCTTTATCCTGTTTTTGGTGCGGCAATCCGGAGTCT
>PJEL010001770.1_pt1 | contig 20863 bp, 18 predicted proteins | sample 1853271 | NCBI WGS metagenome assembly PJEL01 (sample SAMN08108733, study PRJNA415343) | Invertebrate metagenome, whole genome shotgun sequencing project. | host: Globobulimina | place: Sweden: Gullmar Fjord | collected 2015-08
CTCTTTGGGATGATAATTGTGCATTTTGTCATGCTAAAGATTGTACGGGACGGAATTGGATCGGTAGCTTCTTAGAGAGAAAGCCCAGAGATCTCACCTCGCCCGCATTTATGTCTTACTTGTCGAAAGAGGACATAAGGGAGAGAATTAAATCGGGTGTGGTCAATTCATCTATGCCGGCGTGGCAGGATGTGCTGAGTGAAGAGCAACTGGATCAGATTATTGGTTACATCGATCAAGCATTTCACCCTTTAAATGACAATAAGAGCTTGAATGAATAGGGTGCTAGTAGGGGGACTGCTAGTATCATTCTTCTTACTGATGCTTGTATTGGGACGCCTGCAATTCTCCGAACGGACATTAATGGGGATGTCGTTATACGAGGAAGACTTTTATCAAGGTGAATTAAAGCCGTTATTGGGGGCCCGTTTTGGACACGACTTTGTTTTAATCAATTTTTGGGCGAGTTGGTGTGAACCTTGTCGACGTGAAATGCCGTTACTGTCGAGCCAAATTGAAGTACTGGCGGGGTTAGGTACCCAGATTGTAGGCATTTCGGTCGACTCAGACCCGCTGTTGGCTCAAGAGTTTCTATATAAAAATTCGACTCGTTTTGATAATATTTTTAACGGCGCAGAGATTGCAAATCTGGTTGGAGTGAGGGGCTACCCGACCACACTTATTGTTAACCCGCAAGGGAGGGTGATAGAGGCTTTCGTTGGAGAGCTAAGTCTCGAGCAGTTAGATTCATTGATGAAGGTTGTCGAGACGCGGCGTATCGATGGAGCTTTGGAGCTTAAACGAGCATGGTGAATAAATTGAAACAAACCCTATTTTCACATGTCATTCATAGTATGCGTACCAAGGCATTGGTCTTGATCGGGGTTATTGTACTCGTCACTATGACGACCGCGTTTTATGCAATGAGTAAAAAAGATGATCTCCAACAGATGTATCAACAAATTCAAACGTTGAATAAGCAAAGTCAAGAGCTGACGAAAGCTCACCTTATTGTTATAGAGGTTCTTACCGATCTTTTAGTTTTAGGGCGTGCAGATGGTAATTATGATGAACAGTTATTGAAAAAAATTCATTTAAATTTTTTACAATTGGTTGAAGCGAAAATGATCATTGTTTCCTATTTCCCTTCGCGATTAGAAGAGATGAATTTTTTACTTGAAAATTTGGCTCAGATGGTGATGAAGCCTTCGAGTACATTAGTCTCAGACGTGCTAAAAATGACGCAATTGGAAAATAAAAAATTGGTCGATTCACTTCAGGAAAAGCAGCTTTTACGTAGTGAGTTATCTAAGCAATATTTGGAAATGAGTAATCGTACTGCAGCGGTTGTCCTGATCATTGTTATCTTCGTTGTTCTGTTAAGTATACTCATGTGTTACCTGTACTTTTCACGCTTAGCGCTCAATATGCAGCGAGGTCTGAAGCAGATTCAGTTGCTGGTGCGCAATCAAAAGCCACCAGAATTAAAGATTACCCAGCGAGATGAGATTGGAAGGCTCTTTAGCGGTATTAATCAGTTGTCGACAGAACTTGATAAGAAAGATCAGCAATTAGCATTTAGTCGTTATACCTATTTTAATCAAGTACGAAGTGCGTCAGTTAAACATTTAGTGGGTGGTTTAATTCACGAGTTAGGTAATCCTGTCGCGGGTATTAAAGGCTTAATTTATGATTTTCGATCTTGTGAGTCTGAAGAAAAAGAGGGGCAATTACAATTAATCGAAGAACAGATAGAGAATTTAGACAGGCTGAATCGTCAGCTTATCCATTTTGCCTCCGGTGATAGTCTGGATTCTGAAATCATAGATATTAGTGAGCAGATACGCCAGTTTGTATATTTCCTTAAACTTGATGAGCGCTGGTATCCGGTTAGTCTTGATGTGAAACTGCAGCCTTCACTCCCGGCCATATTTTCTTCGAAGGAGCAGATAAGCCTTCTGTTTAATAATATTTGTGATAATGCTCTGGTGGCACTGCAGACAAGTGGTAAGAAGATAAAAAATCTCAGTTTTGGAGCGTACGCCGAAGGGAACCTGGTTATTGTAGAGATCGCAGACAATGGGATAGGCATGAGTAAACAGCTGATCGATCGCTGTATGGAGCCTTATGTTACGACACAAACAGAAAGCGATGGAGCTGGTTTTGGTTTGACTATATGTCGTTCGGTAATGGAAGATCTTGGAGGAAAAATTTCGGTCGAATCCGAATCGGGGAAAGGATGCAGAGTTAAGTTAATCTTTTCTGGTGTGGAGTAGTCAGTATGAGTCGTAATTTTGTGCGTATTTTTTTTGGAGGACTAGGCTTGAGTTTTGTCGCGCCTGCATTCGCCTCCGGTAATGAATTTGTTTATTCCACATTCATTATTTTCTTTCTGATCATTGCCGTTCTTTGGCTTACTGTTTTTGCTTATCATCTACGCAACCAGCAGTATCAAACTGATTGGATTAAATCGAGTTCTCTTCCTTGTATTGCTATCGATGTGCAAGGAAAAGTGATCGACAGTAATATAAGATCTGAAGAGATGCTCGATATCACTGTACGTCGTTTAAAGGGGGAAATGCTTAATGATTTGATAGAACCCTATGATGTTGAGGTTATCTCTCCCGTCTCCATCACGTTTGACTCCCTTTTGACCCACCCTGAGCAACTGTATCGTAGTCGAAAATACCCTGACAGTATTTTCCGGCTCGACAGGGGGTTCTTTTGTGCCAATTTCCATTGTTTTCATATTATTGATGAGTCAGAACGGGTTCGGTTTATTGAGTCTAATCAGTTGGCACAACAGTTATCCACAAAGTCTAAACTGATTGCCAGTGCGATGCATGAAATTGGTTCTCCGCTAGTGGCTATTGAGGGAGGGTTAGAGTATCTGCTGGTGTTACTCAGCGAACCTGATGAAAGCTCTGCTCCAGCGATGCTAGACATTACATCGAAAATGTTAAATGAGGCGCGAAGGGTTAACAATATTAAGATTGAGTTTACAGGCCTATTTAGAGATGGAATGGGCGCAATCGATTTACATGATCTTAATGCCCTCGTTCGACGAGCCTGTAACTTGATGGGGTATGATAAACGGATGATCAATATCTCCGTGGATTTTGAACTCGATACTAATATTTCTGCGGTGCGGTTTAATGAAGGTAAATTACTACAAGTTATATTGAATTTGTTGGCCAATTCCGCGGATGCACTGGTTGAGTGTTATTGGCGTTCAGATAAAAAAATAAAAATCATAACTCGAAAAGTGGATTCTTTTATACGCATGAGTATCGAAGACAATGGCATTGGTATGTCTGTCGATATACTTGAAAAATCAGCAGATATTTATTTTACCACTAAAAATAGTGAGTTACCAAATAGTGGCAGCGGGCTGGGACTCGTTATTTGTAAAGACCTTATCCAGCAAATGGGAGGGAAAATGCTGATCGAATCTAAGTTGGATCAAGGTACTGCGGTACACCTGGATTTTATTATGGCGGAAGATTGAAACCTAATTTGTAAGGACGGAAATGAGAAAGCTCACAATACTTGTAGTAGACGATGAAATTGCTATTCGTCAGGTTATCGCCCACTCGATTCGTCGCCAGGGGCATGAAGTTATTACTGCTCAGAGTGCAGAAGAAGCGATTGAAATACTGGATAATACTGAGGTGGATGTCACATTCAGTGATGTTCGTATGTCGGGAGCGACTGGTATCGAGTTGATTGAGCAAGCGCGTAAAAAAGGCCATGAGTGTTATTTCGTCATCATGACGGCGTTTGCTTCCGTTAGTACGGCAATTGAGGCGATGAAGGCGGGGGCTTACGATTATATGATGAAGCCTTTACGTAACGAGGATGTTGAGCATCGAATCAATATGATTGCCAATATGATTGACTTACGTAATGAAAATAACGCATTACGTCAGATGGCGATGCGAGTCTCAGACAACTCATTTATTTCTCAGTCTGACAAAATGGCACATGTAGATCGTGTTATCCGTAAGGTCGCTAATACAGATGCAACTGTGATGATCGGTGGAGGAAGTGGTACAGGTAAAGGCGTAACAGCAAAAGCTCTTCATAACGCCAGCAAGAGGGCTAACAAACCATTTATTCCGGTCAACTGTGCTGCAATTCCCGAACAGTTGCTGGAAAGTGAGCTGTTCGGTCATCTGAAAGGCGCATTTACCGGGGCTGTAGCAAAGAAGACGGGTCTATTTGAGGCCGCGATTGGTGGTACTCTGTTTTTAGATGAAATAGGGGAGCTGCCATTAGCCATGCAGGCTAAACTACTGCATGTATTGGAAGACAAGCAAGTCCGTCCTGTTGGCAGCGATAAGATGATCCCTGTGGATGTCAGAATTATTGCGGCGACGAACCGGGACTTGCCTTTGATGATATCTCAACATGAATTTAGGGAAGATCTATATTTCAGATTAAATGTATTTTCAATTAACCTTCCGTCCCTGAAGGAAAGACCTGAAGATTTAATGCCTCTGTTTCATTTTTTCTTAGCCAATGAGTCTAAGAAGTTAGGTTTAACTGAGGTTGTCGGCGTCGAACCTGAAGTCGAAAGAGCGCTTATGCAGTATGAGTTTCCAGGTAATATCAGAGAGTTGGAAAATATTGCCGAACGAGCCATTATTCTTGCAGATGATTATCTCATTCGAATTGAAGATTTACCTCAGCAAATTTGTAAAGTCGAACATAGTTCCTCTGAATGTGAGCTTACTCTTCGGGAAAAACTTAAGCTATATGAGGCGAAAATTATTGATGAAGCCATTGAAAATGCCGACGGTGATCGAAGAGAAGCTGCAAAAAATTTAGGATTGGGGCTATCGAGCCTATATAGAAAGTTAGAGGAATTTGTATGACTTCATCTAAGAAACACAGCAGTCAACTTGCCTGTATGTTGGGCGTCTGTAGTCTGGTAATGCTGCCCCCGGCTTATGCTGCTACATCCGTCGAAGCCAGTGTCATGCCGGCGCCTCTAGAGGCTAGTGTCACAGAAGAACCTAGTGAGGCTGAGATACTATTAGCTAAAGGGAGGAGAGAATTTTCCAAAGACAACATGTTTGAGGCCTTACCCTATATCCAACAATCTGCCGATCTTGGCCTTGCTGAAGCTAAAGGTTTCTTGGCTTATATCATCTATAACAGTGGATTAACTGAGGATGCGATAGTTTTATATAAAGACGCTGCTGAACATAAGGACCTGTTTGCATCGTTTAAATTATCAGAATTTTATCTTGTGGGTCGACATGTCGAACAAGACACCGCTCGGGGGATGGCATTGTTGGATTTTGCTCAATCAAATGATTATACCCCGGCTTTACTTGCTTTAGGGGCCTTGTATGAAGAGGGGAAGAATGGCGTCATTAAGGATGAAGACAAAGCATTTGGATTTTACCAGCGAGCAGGCTTAGCGGGTGATAGTAATGCAATAGGCAAAATGCTAAAGGTTTATCGAAACGGCTTGCTTGGAATACAAGCAGATCCTGAGCGGTTAGCGTTCTGGGAACTGAAGCTAGAACAGCAGTTAGCACTACAGAAATTGGATAATTCAAAATGAAGGCATTCAGCATTTTAATTCTGGTGTTAAGCAGTTTTCAGGCTACTGCTAATGGGAGTGATATCTATCAAAGATACTGTGCTCAGTGTCATGGCTCCGATGGCGAACCTGTGATGCCCAATGCGGCAAACTTTAATCTTCAGGAAGGTTTGAATCAAACGCCTTCATCTCTGTACACGCGTATAGAGCAAGGGAATCGCTCTTGTCCACCTTTTATCGGGCAATTAAAAGAACAAGAAATTTACACTTTAATTAATTATTTAAGGACTATGGGACGATGAGGACGACGAGTATTTTATTGAGTATCTGTTTGTTGTTACTCGTGGGGTGTGACGCGTTTAAGGCGGAGAAACCAAAAGAATACACACCATTTAGTATCGCTGAAAATTTTGAAATGGGGGAAGATGTTTTTATTCGTTCCCTCGCTCTGGAACCTAGTGCAAATGCTTTATGGGTTGGTACTTCAATCGGTGCTCATGAGGTCAATTATAAAACGGGAGAGCTATTGCAAACTTTCACTCGTGAACATGGGTTAGCTAACGAGTATATATTTGCAATAAACGTGGATCCTGAGGGATATAAATGGTTTGGAACCAATGCGGGTGGTATGAGCCGTTATAAGGATGGAGAGTGGAAAACCTTCTTTCCAATGCATGGTCTTGCCGATTACTGGGTCTATTCTTTTGCTAATCACCCAGATAAAAGCCTCTGGGTCGGCACTTGGGCTGGCGTGAACCGAGTCGCCCCGGATACTCTCAAGTTTGATACCTTTGTTAAAGAGCTGATTAACGAGTGGGTGTACGGTATTGCTATCGATAAAAAGGGTGATATCTGGTTTGGTACCGAAGGTGGCGTGAGCCATTTCGACGGTAAAAACTGGCGTGCTTGGGATCACAGCGATGGGTTAGGGGGTGGAAACCAACAAGATCTACCCTATAGCACAAACACAGGACTTGGTACTCGTTCACGTCATGACTTAGGAATATTTACTGGTGGAAAGGCGACCTATAATCCAAGTTACGTTTTTTCAATTCTGGTCGATCATAGGGACGAATCTGTCTGGGCCGGAACCTGGGGTGGAGGCGTCGGCCATTTTAAAGATGATAAGTGGACTAACCTTGAAGAGGAACATGGGCTTCAAGGCACTATTATCTATTCTATAGCACAAGAAGAGAACGGTGCTCTCTGGTTCGGTACCGAGAAAGGATTATCAAGGTTTGATGGTATGGATTGGCAGTATTTTAATACCAATAATGGACTTCTTAATAACAGTGTCTACGCCATTGTGATCACTCCGGAGAATGAGATCTGGGTGGGAACAAGGGGCGGTGTTGGTCATCTGAAGCGGGAAGAAAAATGAAATTTAAAACTATTCTAATAAGTCTTATCTCTGCAAGCGTCTCTCTATCGTTTTTATCCGATGTGTTAGCCGCCGAAACACCTACTACGACGCCTAAGAGTAAGTTTGTTCGATACGCAGTGGGTGAACGGAATGTGAAAGATATCTATGCAGATGGTGACATTATCTGGGTTGGCACTTCAGGCGGACTCGTACGTTATGATACAAAAGTTGATGGTTATCAACACTATGATGTAAGAAATGGCTTACTTGCAAATGGTGTTTTTCATGTGAGTCGTGTCGATGAAGAGAACATCATTATAGGGACCTATGGCGGAGGCCTCTCCGTTCTTAATGAGAAAACGTCACTATGGAAACGCTATAACATTCCCCAGGGTTTGGGAGATGCATTTGTTTATGATTTCGTTAAGTTAGCCAATGGTGATTATTGGGTTGCGACCTGGACTGGTGCGAATAGAATTAAGAAAGGTGAACTGGATAACCCAGATGCGTGGGAAGTTTACACTGTGGCTAATACCGAGGGGGGGCTGCCGAACGATTGGGTTTACGGTTTGGCCGAAGGTAAAAATGGAGAGGTCTGGTTTGCAACTGAAGGTGGCTTGGCTCGTTTTAAAGATGAAAAATGGACCCATTGGACTCATGAAGAGGGTTTAGGGGCTAATTATGAAGCCGTTAAAGAAGCCGCTCCCTTTGGTGCCGATCCTGCGGACTACTCTAGACATCACGCACAACAGAAAATTGAACAAGGTTTGGAGGGAGTTGACACTGCTTATAACCCTAATTACATAGTTTCAATGACAGTTGCCGATAATGGAGATGTCTGGGTTGGGACTTGGGGGGCGGGTCTAAGCCGATTTGACGGCGAGAATTTCCAAGTGTTTACCCAAAATGATGGTCTACCCTCCAACCATGTCTTTATGTTAAAGCAAGATAGTGGCGGTGGCTTCTGGATGGGAACGAACAAAGGTTTGTCTTTAATGGATTCGAAGGGAAATTTATTGAAGACCATTACCCGAGAAGATGGCCTGATAGCCGAGACCGTATTTTCAATGGATATTGATGATACTGGTGCTTACTGGGTCGGCAGCTATGGTGGTGTCACTCGGATCAATAATTAATAGAGGATGACGGATTATCAATAATTGTCATCGTAGCGGTATCAGTATGATTGATTTCACCACAATCTTGATCTGAAAAATTACGACAACTCATATTAGAGCGCTAAACATAAAAACGATGGTTTCGACCATCGTTTTTTTTATACCCATAGATATAAGAAAGTGAGCTACTCTGAGTTATTTTTGGCTGATTAATTCACTCGTTGCGAACAACAGGGTCTTGTATGTTCCCGACATACTTAAGACATCTCCTCCATATATGACCCATCCCGTTTGCAATTCATTTTAAATTAACTTTGAGAAGAGTTCATTTCACCCATTAGTCAGCCAGTGTCAGATGTTGTGAATGCCATTTATGAAGGAGTCATCAAAATTATTGATAAGCATCAAAAGCTGCATGTGTAACACCTGTTACTGTAGCGTTACAAATCTGCATGCAATTATAAGAATGTTCACATGTATTATTGGTCTGTCCTGATAAAAGCATCTAGTCCTGTATTATTCCATATCACTCGATAGTCAGGCTGGCAGTGGGCTGCGAGTGATTATTATAACCATATGTGCTTCGTAGCCACCGAACTTATCTGTGATGTAGGATACTGCCGAGAGGGAACTACTCCAAAATGATTCGATTATCCGTTTTTAGAGTAGGTAACAAGATTATCATGAACATTTTTAAAGCATACTACAATCAAAGTTCACCCATCTTTGCGCTGTGCAGTTTTCTCAGCGCAGTCATATTCATCATTGATATCAATATACCTCTGGGCGTTGCGACTGGTGTACTGTATATCGCAGTGGTGCTTATAGCGCTGAAGTCTCAGAATCTAATGCTCTCCTTTGGCTTTGCTTCGTTGGGTACTATTTTAATTGTATTGGGTTTTTTCTTTTCTGAATTTGGCGGCATCTATTGGATGGTACTGGCCAATCGAAGCCTATCGATAGGGGGACTCTGGCTCACTGCATTGTTGGGTTTTGAGCTTAAAAAGCTCAACTTCAAATTAAAGAGGAGTGAAGGCCGGTTTCAAATGGTTGCCGATAAAACGAGATTAATGTTTTGGCAAGCCGATTTGAGTGGTGGCTGGCATTTCTTTAGTCAGGGCTGGTTTGAGCTAACGGGTCGTAACAAACACACTGAAGCCGGTTCTGGATGGATGGCGGGATTACATCCTAATGATCGTCAGAAGGTAGAAAAGGATTATTACCGTGCGATAAACGAACTGAAAACTTTTGAAATTGAGTGTCGGATCCTCGGGGCGGATAATCAGTATCGCTGGCTGGTATTACAAGGCGCGCCCCATTGCAATGAGGAGAACGAGATCGATGGTTTTATCGGTACCGGTCTGGATACGACCAAACGTCGGGAAGCTGAGTCTAAACTTGAAGATACCCGACAGCGTTATTTTCATCGTGAGAAGATGGCTTCCATTGGTACTCTGGCTGCGGGTATTTTGCATGAGTTCGGTAACCCTATTGCCAGTATTACCGGGCTCGTGCAAGAGGTAGAGTATGAAATTTTAAATAACGATCGGGGCTATAACCCGCTAATCGTGAATTATCTGGAGATGGTTAACGGCGAACTAGCACGATTGACACGGATCAGCCGTGATGTGAACGATTTTGTTACAATGCCCGTTGACGGAATGCAAATGCACGATGTCAATGATCTAATCAGTAGAACCTGTGGCTTGATGCGGCATGATGAGCGAATGTGGGCGATCAAACTTGAAACCCACCTCGATAAGAACTTACCCGCAACCTTTTTGGTTGCCGATCATCTGATTCAAGTGTTACAGAATCTGATAGGTAATGCTATCGATGCACTGGCTGAAGTCTCGGAGGTTGCCAAGATCACTATTTCCTCTCAATTGAACGATAGTAATATTGTGATTTGCGTAGCCGATAATGGTTGTGGCATGACTGAAGAGATATTGTCACGTGCCTGTGAGGCATTCTTTACTACCAAGAAAGATGTTGAGGGATCAGGACTGGGACTCTCTCTGTGTGAGACTCTGGTTGCTGAAAATAATGGTAAACTGACGATATCATCACAAGTCGACCAAGGGACACGGGTGAACCTATTGTTCCCTTTTACCAGTGATGAAGGGCTGGCTATCATAGAGTAACCTGAGTCTGAATGAGGCAGGCTGGCAGGGTAAAACAGCACGCGCTATCGTTCACACCCTGCAATACCCCATAATGACTCTCTATAGCTTTGAGAGGCCTAATAAGCGCTAGTTCGTCCCTAGTTCATGCGGGTTCCAATATAACTACTCGTTATTTCGGCATTAGCTTTCTTACTTAATGTCAAAGTAAAAGGGAAGCTAATAAAATGCGAACGATTTGCCGTGTCATTATCATGGATTGCCATACCGATAGTGTATATTTTATCTGCTGAAAAAATTTTGTCATCCAGAGGGTTTCCGGTATCTAACTTTCTTCTTAGTACTACTGTGTATACACCATCTTCCGCTGAGGATTCAATTCTATTAAGATCTGCTCCAGAGCCTTCTGGTGCGACAAAATATTCCTGCGGGAGTAACTGATTAGGTTTTATTTTGTCTAGGTCAAACTGCTGAGTATTAATTCCCTCCATCAGAGTCGTAATACTATTTTGTTTTTTTATATCTAAAGTGCTCAAGGCGTAATGTCCGGTTTTAACAGAATCGAACATATATTTGGGCTGGCCAGTTAGCGCATCGAAATTTAACCTGCTACTTGGCTTTCCTTCATCCTGATAACGGGCGTCCAGAATATATTGGTCATCGGCAAACCCAAGCGGGGCTGAGCTTGCCGAACGCCAATGCCACAGGTCGACAAATTGGCCCTCTTGTTTAAGTTTGTCCATTTCACTCTGAGAAACAGGTTTATTCCATTTTGCATGAGAATTTCTTGTGGCTGGAAGGTATTTAGTCAGCTGATTGGGTTTAACAGGATGAGCCTGTGATAACGAAAGTGTACTTACCTCTTCTGAAGTGATTGGATCGAGACCATCGCTACCTGTATGACAGCTTAGGAAGCAAGCTTGCTCTGCAAATAATGGTACAGAGCCGTCATCAATCATGAAAGACAAGCCGTCTTCGGCGACTGAGTTGTTAGGTGAAATTGACTTCGGACCACCAAAGGCATGCCATTCTCCGTTGTTCATTTGCATCAATTTATTTAGCCGAGCAGGCTTTTTCACCTGGCTCTTCCATTGTGCTCTTATAAACAACTCTTGATCGTCATGTGCTACTTGGATTTTGACTGAAATGGAACCCTCTTTCCCGTTTAACCAATCCTGACTGGACTTAACCAACATATTGCCCATGCCAAATTCTTCACCCTTGTGACAATCACCACAGGTTCTATCGTTAAAAAATTTGTTTGCATAGCCTTTATGCCGACTGGAATTAACCCAATTGAAAGTTAATTTTCCTGGATAAAACAGCTGTTTTTCATGGACCGGAATATCACTCCAGGTCACAGGAGACCAATTGTCGTTGAGTGTAAGAGGTGTGGCAGAGGTTAATCCGATAGAAGATAAATATATTGAGACTATGGTTAATGGAATGAGTTTCATTGAGCGCTTCTCCCTAACATTCTGACTAAGGTTGCATCTTTAAGGATATAGTGATGATACAAAGATGCTAAAACATGCACTACGAGTAAGGCCGCACTTCCCCATGCTAATGCAATATGGATTGTACTCGAGTACTCGATTAGCCAAGTCGTGCGTTCGGGAAATCCAGGAATAGGAATTAAATTAAAGAAGTAAGTTGGTTTGCACTTGGCTGCGACGTTTATTAAGCCCGATAGTGGAAATAAGAAAACAACGGCGTATAGGGCATAGTGCCCCATATAAGCTGCAAGCTTAGCAATGGGAGTCCCTATCGCCTTTGGCTTACCTGTCACTCTCAACCATACAACTCTTGAAATCGTGAGTAAAAATATCAGAAGACCGATTGACTGATGAAGTTCAAATAAGTTGATATCTATTTTAGGTTTTTCAACAGCCTTAACTGCTATCACTAGAGCGGCAATAAATAAAATGGCGGTTACGGTATGTAATAATTTACTTAATATGTTGAACTGGTTTTTTTCAAGGTTCATAACGGACCTCTAGAGTTTCAATGTTTATTTAGAATTAGTCTAGCATGCATTAATTCGTGTTTTTGTGATCAGTTTTTGATTAATTGAAGTCAATGTTATCACTTGTGAGTAATGTTGGGTTTTATATATTTTGATGTGGATCAATCTGTTTTGTTGTTTAGGTTAAAAGTATTCTCAATAATAGGAATGCGCTTCTTAAATTTAGGATGTTTAAATTCAGACTCTGGTAAGACTAAAATCTAGAAACTACATTATAAACAAGAGTTTATTTCTGTTGGGGAAAGCATAATTTAGGGTTGCCATATTTTTTGCATATAATTCATGCAGTTACATCTCTGCTTTAAATTTGTCAATTTTTTGCTTTTCGTCAAGCATCTGCTGATCTTAGTTTGTTATATTTCGCTTATACCTAAAGAGGTACATTGGATTGAGATAAAAAGAGGTGCTTTATGTCACTAGCATTAGCTGTAACACCCGTAGAATCACATGCAATAGCAGAATCCATAGACAGACGCCTAGGGGAGCTGCATCACGACGTGCATTGGGAAAACATGTCACTCTCGCAAAAGATTTCGCTGTATGAGCTGCATCGATATGGCTACCGTTTGCTTTTCGTTAGGGATATGCCGAGTGGGCCCTTAGCTGTTACGGCTCAAGAACAAAGTCTGGCAACGATAGATTTTGAAGGTACTGTCGACCACAACCCTGTTATCACGTTAAGATAAAGTCCTCCACAAACCCTGGAAACAATATACTGACGAATTTAAAGCTGATAGTTTTATATTCTGGCGCAATTTAATTGTAGTGATGAGAATATTGCTTGGTTCTATTCCCGTGTTAAACACTTACTATGTAAGTGTTTATTTTATAGTTGTTTTCATTTGTGAATGACGAGTTGAGGTTTACATTCGAACAGTGTTATTCAGTATGGCTGCGGTTTGTTTGATTTATGTTTATTATCTTGTGGTTTTATTTGTCAGTTTATAATGTGAACTGAGTATGAATGTCCAGTTGGAATTTATTTTTATTAACTGTTAAAATTTTTATCTGTAGAGAAGTAATATTTATGGGAACGGAATCCCATCTTTTTTAGTCAATATATTCAACTGTCTGTGGATATATAAATTTATCATCCCTTATCTAAATGTTCTTTAAGATAATCCAGAAATACCCTGATTTTTGGAGAGATGAGCTCTCTTCTTAAATAGATGGCATAGGTCGAGCTCATGCTTTCATAGGGACTGAATGTATGCTGGTTGAGTACATGGGTCAGACTGCCATTTTTAAGCTCTTCTCGGACCGCCCATAATGGCATTAAGGCCAGGCCTGCATGGCTGAGCAGTAACTGTTTCTGCCCATTGACCGAGTTTACTGTTATTCCATCACGAATCGATAACTTCTTAGGTTTCTCATCCATTAAAAACCATTCACGCCACCCCGCGTACCCGTAACGGATACAATCAAAATTCGTTAATGCCTGAGGACTTTCAGGACTGCCGTGTTGAGCCAGATATTGGGGGCTAGAGCAAAGCATAAAGTTATTATCGGCAAGTTTCCGGGCGATGAGGTTTGAGTCCGGCAGGCGGCCACTTCGAATGGCAATATCGACATTGTCTTCAACCAGATCGATAACACGTTCGGTTAGCTCGAGTTCTATTTTTATGTCAGGAAATTGCTTCATAAAGGTGGGGATCAAGGGAAGGACGCAGCTTTCACCGAACCCGACGGTCATGCTGACCTTCAGGGAGCCTTTTGGGTTTTGCTGTAGGTCGTTTACCGCTCTGTGGGCTTCATCAAGCTCCGAGACGATTCGTTGGGAATATCGGTAATAGGTGAGCCCCGCCTCCGTGAGCCCGATATTACGGGTCGTACGGTTGAGCAGACTTATTCCTAACTCTTTCTCTAACGCGATAAGTTGACGGGATATCGACGAGGGCTGAACATCGAATACCCGGCTCGCCTCAGAGATGCTTCCCGTTTCCACGACACAATTAAAGTAATGTAGCCTGGTGATCATACTCATGTTGATTTTCTTCTGCTGGTTAATCGCAGCAGATAGCCTAGAACGCTTTTGCCTAAAAAGCAAAGCTGGTTTGTTTTTAGGGTTGTTGTTGGTTCTTAGTGCAATCAATAGAATAGCCCCACTAACTATTTGAGGGCACAAACATGAAAGCAATGATAATTAAACAACTGGGTTCGAGCGACGTTTTCGAGCTTGCAGATAAAGCGACACCTATTGTGAAAGCCGGGCATATGCTGGTGGAAGTAAAAGCCAGTAGTGTCAATCCATTAGATACCATGCTGCGTTCGAGTGATACCCCCTGGTCTGCCAATTTACCTGAGGTTTTACATGGGGATGTGGCAGGCATAGTGACTGAGGTTGCCGATGATGTGAGCCGCTTCAGGGTCGGCGATGAGGTTTATGGCTGCGCCGGTGGGATCGCGGGTATCGATGGTGCGCTGGCCGAATTTATGTTGGTTGATGTGGATTTGATGGCACATAAACCAAAAAGCCTGACCATGAAAGAGGCGGCGGCTATGCCTCTGGTGTCTATTACCGCCTGGGAAGCACTGCGAAACAAGCTGGCTGTAAAGAAGGGAGATAAGGTGCTTATTCATGGTGCGACGGGGGGCGTGGGTCACATCGCTATTCAGTTAGCTAAATACTTTGGCGCAAATGTGACAGCGACCTCTATGCCTAAAAATATGGAAATTGCAGCGACAATAGGTGCTGATAACTTAGTGAATGTGGCAGAGCAAAGCGTGCAGGAGTATGTGGAGCAGTATACCGATGGCGCCGGCTTCGATGCCATTTTCGATACTGTGGCTGGTGAGAATATTCAACGCAGTTTCGAGGCGGCTCGATTATACGGCGGCGTTGCGACGACCCTGCCTATTGAGAATGTGTTGCAAGTGGCATTAAAAAGCCTGAGTTTTCACAGCGTCCTGATGCTTATTCCTATGGTTGAGGGGATTAACCGCAGCGCTCATGGTGAGATCTTAACTAAAGTCGCCGAGCTGGTCGATCTTGGCTTGGTTAAGCCTCTGCTGGATGACTCCGATTTCACCATCTGGCAGGTTTCTGATGCCCATGCCCGATTAGAATCCGGTGCAGCGGTGGGTAAAATTGCATTAACGGCCTAATTCTCAAGTGTGACTCAGGTTAACGGAGATATATATGAATAATCAAAAGATTAAAACTGCGACGGTCGCTGCATGTTGTGGTGTTGTCGGCAGAGCTCTGGTGGACGAGTTAGTTTCAACCGGCGCATCCGTGGTGGGCTTTTGCCGGCCGGGTGATGAAATCAGAGCAAATGCGTTAGCGTCTAAGTATCCAGGTAAAGTTACCGTGCTGTTTGGCGATATTACTTCATCAAAGCAGGCTAAAGAGCTGGTTACACAGTCACTCGAGATATTAGGTGGCACCATAGATGCGCATTATCACGCCGTAGGTGTTTACTCCTGGAGCAGCTGGAGTGATGTCAGTGAAGATGAAGTTGCAAGGCTATGGAGCTCAAACTTCACCACTGCCTGGAGCCTTGGTCGTGAAATTTTCGATGCGATGAAGAGTCAGGGTAATGGAGCCTTGATGTTTGTTTCGGCAAGAGACACTATTCGTTCGGCTCCGGCAGGGATGGGGCCTTATCTTGCGTCTAAAGCTGCACTCAATATGTTGGTGCAGAGCTTGGCTGCTGAGGGAGTGTCTTTCGGCGTACGGGTCAATGCAGTATTGCCTACTATCATAGACACTCAGGTTAACCGAGAGGCGATGCCGGATGAAAACCCACTCAATTGGGTGGATCCGGATCAGTTAGCGGGAGTGATGCTCGACCTTAGCCGGGCATCACGGTCTAATGTATCCGGTGCCTTAATTCCGGTTCAAGGCAAGATGATATAAAACGGATAGAGAAGAGTTAGGTGAACTCTGACTTTTCTCTACTTTATCAATGGATTATAGGGTTATCTTCACCCTCCGCATTGGCTCTTTCCCGATTGATAGCAGCTGGGATCTCGTGGGCATACAGCCCCTCTGGAGCAGATCACTCTTGCCTCAGTCTCAATGCCTCGCTCTACCCAGTTGATATTGAGAATTTTCGCCACGCTCATCAGCTCCTTCTTGATTACCTTAGGTATCAATGCCGAGCCACCGTGAGCCACACATGCCTGTTTCAGCTCCGATGCTATCGACAGGGCGTCACCACCTTGTGCTTCGATGGCTGGGTTAAGATCGATACCTGCGCAAAGGACATGATTATTACCGGCAAGGTCTTCGACTTTTATCGACTCACAGCAATAGATCCTGGGTTCATTTTCAACATTGAGTATCGAGATCTGCGCCGATGTGCCCTCCGTAGGTTCGTTGATCATCCTAAATACCGCCCAATGCTGACAGGGGTCCTGTACCTGTCTCATATTCCCCCAAGGCAGTGGAATGCCGTTACCGCGATATACCGCTTTCAATTTGCCCGGGGCATAAGCATCGAAGTAGTGCCAGTGAGGGTAGGGAGATACCACGGTCATTCTGCGCATGGCGACCGAGGCCGATACCCCCAACTGTTTATGAACGTCTATCTCGTAACCGTGGCGATCGAGTAACTGCCTGAATGGCACCTTAGGACAGAGTAGGGCACCGGCAAAAAAGCTCGATTCAAAGTCACGCCAGGCATGGAGAATATCTTGCGCATTAACGGTCGAAGATTGTGGCACTCCCGAATCCACTTCTGCGCTGATCTGGCTTCGGCCTGTGGTTAACACAGATTTGAGTCCATCTTTGTTGTGCAGTACGCAATGGCCTATGTGTACGGCGAGATCGTATTTAAGCCTGATGGGTGTCGTCTTAAGTTGTTCATTGACGTAAATAGTCGATGGTGGCTCGAAGAATGAGGTGACGAGTTGACTGGAGGTGACGCCCATCTCATCAACAACATCGTGAGGGGTATCATTGATCCATTTTATTGAGAGCCCCAAACCTTTCGCGATATCCATCAGATCTTCGACGGCGAGCGGCATACGCTTAAGGCCTATCTCTTCGGCTGCACGTTCGAGATCCGGAAAGTGATTCTGATGGTGCTCCTGATGAGCACGGATAAGCAGATGGGCAAATTGACGGCCTGTAATACCGGTCTGAGATAACATCTCAGGTATGGCTATCTGCAAAATATCCTTTGAAAAGAGAAAGCTTGGTTCTAATGCCATGCCACTTATTCCGCCTCGCCTGCCTTTTTCAGGCGTAATGGATTGCTCTTCGGGGACATCATCTAAGAACCAATCGACCTCTTTTTGAAACACGGCGGCGATGACCGCCATCATGCCTGCGCTGGGTACCCGCTTTCCTCTTTCTATCATAGAAAGGTAGGAGACCGATGGAGCCGAATTGGCATCCACTCGAACACATCGAGCAGAGAGATCCTCCATCGTCAAATGATTACGCTTTCTTAGGTTTCTTATCTTAGTTCCCAGAAAATGTGATTTTCTCATCAAGCTTTGGTTATTGCGCATTTTGTAAAATTCACAGTGTAAAATTTTAATTGTGAAATTGTAGTCAAAAATTCGCTAGACTACAAATTAAGCAATCAGGGAAGAGTATTTATGTTGAATGTCGAGGCCGGGATAAGAATTTGATATTCAACAAATGTAAAAATATTTTTCTATGCTTTTGTAAGTAATGGAAAATCTAACTTAAGATCGAGTGAAGAGGATAAGGCTATGGACATTTCAACAAGCAATAGTATTCAAAGTGAGCAGAACTTTAATGACCTTATCAATGCTGAAGTTGTGAATGTGGAGCTTGTCAAAACTTCACAAAGTGAAACTGTAGTGACCAACGCTAAGCAGTTTCTTGACAGCACATTTCCATTAGCTAAGGGGTCGCATCAGGATGTCAGTAGTTATGTTGTTTACTACCAGCAGTTGCTGATCTTCTTCACCGACGGTACCCATACCGGTTTGAAAGACCCAAAGCAGTTTGTCGCCTTAAATGGTCATAAGAGTGAGCCTTCGGCCATCTTGCTGAGAGATAAGGGCACTCATGTAGAGCTGACATTCGATCGTTGTGGTGAGGTTGGCGCTTATGACAGAGCCAATGTGGAAGACATTCAGATTGAAGGCCACAGATATTGGATAAGCCTGCTCAATGTCGATGCCAAGCGTATGATCGATGGGTCACTGCAAGATCAGATGTTTACAGCAAAAGATGGATCTGACTACATGTTGAAAGCGGCATAAGAGTCTAGCCAGATAGGCCCAATGCTAAACAAGATTAGATTAAAAAAGGCTGAAAGTGTTCACTTTCAGCCTTTTTCCTGTGACTTCTGTTTATTTGCCCCAGATGTTGGCATTTAACTGAGTGTCATCATTCGAGTCTTTGCCCGGTTTATCTGTCGCTCTGTTATTCGCAGTGCGAAGCGTTTTATCACTGGCTTGATAGCCGTCATCCCTTGGTTTTCTTGCGGGCAAAGGTAATTTATTCATCTTAAGGTAAAGATATTCAACTTTTTCTCTGGCCCAGAGGGTTTTACGTAGAAATCTTAGACTCGACTTGATACTAGGATCATGTTTAAAGCAGCGCACATCGATGCGGTCCCCAAGCTCTTCCCAGCCATAATGCTCGACCAGATCAGTGAGTAAATCTTTTAGCTTGATACCGTGAAGCGGATTGTTTGCTTGTGTCATGAGTTCATTGTGTCAATTGATATTAAGTTGATTATATCAGCTATTGAGGTGCAATTAACAGGAGGTCGCTATGGTTAACCATGAAGAAAAAAGAGGGCGTGAGCCCTCTCTCTATTTGTTAACCAGGTTAACCAGTGATTATTGGAAGCTTAGCTCCCAAGAGTCTATGCTACCTGTATCGCGTCGACCGCTGTCTACCGCTTTTAATTTCCACTCACCGGCAGACTCTATGCCTGTAGTATCGACGGTGTAGGTCTGGTTTATGTTATCTGTGCTGCTCCCCGTGTTATCGTGCAAAATGGCCACTTCACCCGTTGGAGTATGAAGTTCAACCTGTAGATCACCGATATAGGTATGGGTGATGTTAACTGTCACAGATACCGTGCCTGCATCACCACTTCGGCTCACAGATATTGGACTGCTGATCCCGGCAGCCTTATTGTCCGGGATGGAGTAGCTGTTAGTGTTGGTATAGCTCGCCGCTCCGCCAGTGTTACCCCCCGTTGCTTCCGTATAGTTAGCGACCAGGTTTACTTCGCTAAATGCGCTATAACCTTGAACCATGACATAGTAAGTTCCGGGTTCAGCCGTGGTGATCGGGCAAGATTCACCGTTACCTGTTTTCCATGGACGGCAGTCATAGCTGTTTGAGCTTGGGGCTGCACCATATTGAACATACAGATCGGCATCTCCGCTTCCACCACTCATAGTGAAACTCAGATCGGTGGCACCAGCAGGCACATCCAAAGAGAAGTGAAGTTCATCATTCTTCGCTCCGGCTAAGTCAGTTTTAACAACGCCATTTAGTAACTCAGTTCCACCGGTTCCAGTTCCTGTACCCGGATCGACCGGTCCGTCACAAGAGGCATCGAGATAGGTGTCGGCTGCCACGGCGTTGATTAAGCCGTAACCGGTTTTATCATCACGGCCCGCCGTTTCAAGATCTTCTGCAGTCGCGTTTAGTGCCGCACGTATTTGGGCTGCACTACACTCTGTGTGATGACTCCAAACTAATGTTGCCACACCTGAAACATGAGGCGTCGCCATAGAGGTACCGTTATAATATTCATAATCTTCGTTGGCGGTATTAGCAACAGTCACCATTGAACCAACTTGGGCTTGAAGTGCCTGACCCGTTGCTCTGCCTATCGATACAGATACGATAGCTGCTTCGTTGTTGGTATCGACCAGAAAAGGGTTCTGAAGACCGGGCAGTGCGGTATTACCATAGACAATGACGGCACTTGCGCCAGCGTTATTACAGGCTCTGACGGCGTCGATCTCAGGATAACTGGCGCCCTGGTTACCGACACGTTCAACCAGACAAACTTTGTTGCTCATGTCTGTGCAGTTAAAAGTGCTGCCTGACACAGAACACTCGGCAAGCTCGCCCGTAACACTGCCATTAACCGGTGTTGCCACATGATCGGTACCCGATTTTACGTAACGGTTATGGGGGACAACGCCGTTATCAAAATAAGATTGTCCGCCAATGGTGATATCGGCAAGACGACCTTCACCCAAGGTGACGGTTGAAAGAATAGCCTCACCCGGGCCTGCAATCTCAACTTGGTTAGTGTATTGAGAAAATGCCGCATGATCTTTGTTGTTATCGACCGCCGCAACTGACATTACAGCATCATAAGAGGCTGGATAACTGTGAGTATTATTGCCGTCATTACCTGCTGCGGCGATAAGTAAGACGCCATTATTCTGATGAGCGGTTAATGCATTTTTTTCTGTGGTACTGGAACTGCTACCACCTAAACTCATGGTTACAACATTTGCGCCATTGTCGACACAGGTATCGACAGCAGAAATCAGCGAGGAAGAGTAACCCCAACCCGCTTCATTAAATACCTTGATCACATGGATATTGGCATTCTGGTTCGGCATGACACCGACAACACCTTCGTTGTTGGCGATCGCCGCAATTGTACCGGCAACATGAGTACCGTGAGCATTATGGTTGCCCGGCTCAAACCAGTTACCCGTACCTGAGTTATTTGTTCCGGTGACATTATTACCGCTTAAGTCATTGTGACT
>PJEL010001771.1_pt1 | contig 20841 bp, 12 predicted proteins | sample 1853271 | NCBI WGS metagenome assembly PJEL01 (sample SAMN08108733, study PRJNA415343) | Invertebrate metagenome, whole genome shotgun sequencing project. | host: Globobulimina | place: Sweden: Gullmar Fjord | collected 2015-08
ACTCCTTTACATAATGCTCGAAACAATGGTCACGATGTTGCCGATTAGTAGAGGTGTTGAAGTTACCGAACAATACACACTCCCATTGCACTCCCATTACACTCCCATTGACCGAGGTTATGGTTGTTAGAAATGTTTTATGGCGAGAAACCGATCATAGCTTGTCTGACAAGTTGTCTTGACCCTAAAAACTTTTAAAATGGAGGTCTAGGGCATCATCAGGTAAAATTTGACAAGTTACGTTGGGCCAGCGGAGATGATGGGAAATTGCCTTGTACACACAAGACAGGTTTTGGACTTACTTTTGCCGCCTTAGACCACTCTGGTTATTGTTATTTGAGAGCGATTCTTCGACTTCGTCTCAGAATGACATGGGTCTACGTATCAGAATTTGTCTGATGGTGTACTAATGCCTAATAATACGTTAGGCTTGGGGGGATGCGGCCTAAAAGTTTGGCTGGCCAATATCTTTGTAAATCTGAGCGTTGTGTCCTGGCCCGGTGTACTCTCTATCCATAGGCGGGGCCTGTGACAATTCTCCAATCCCACAATCTCTAATCTCTTTAGTTGTTATTTTCTCTGTATTGCTCTATTAGGGTCTGGATTTCCCCATCTTCATAGGCCTTGGCTAGTTGTTTTAGCCTGGCGGCAAAGGGGATGTATTGGGCATCCATCTTTTCTATTTCAGCCGCCTGCTTCCGAATGGCCCGCATATTCCCCCGCAGCGCAAGGTCATACAACACCTCTAGCTTCTCTGGTGGCGGCGGGACCAGAGTAGAGGGGGCGCTGGGGTGCAAGGGAGCAGGGGAGATATCTTCTCTCCTCGCTTCGTTCTGCAGCTCGTTGTCATAGATCCATTCTAACTGCATATATGTACTTAGTAGTTCAAGCAGGGTGCCAAAATTGATCGGCTTGGATAGAAAGTCATTGCAACCGACCAATTTAACTTGCTGACGGTCCTTTTCAAACACGCTGGCCGAGGCCCCGATGATAATTGTGTTTTTTATCTCCGGCAGCTGCCGTATCTCTTGCACCGCTTCAAAGCCCATCATGATCGGCATGATCATGTCCATGAAGATGATGTCAGGTCGCTCTATTTGAGCTTGCTCGATGGCTTCCCGACCATCACCCGCGGTCACAATCTCAAAGCCCAGCGGCTCCAGAAAGTTGACCATCACCGAACAGTTATAGCTCTTGTCATCCACAACCAACACTTTTTGCCGCCGGCCTTTGTAGCCAATGATAGTCCGCGCTTTTTTCTGCTTTGCTGCAGCATCAACTTCTACTACCCGTAAGGGCACCTCAAACCAGAAGGTGCTGCCCTGTCCCAACTCGCTCTCAACCTGCAACTCACCCCCCATGGCCCGGACTAACTGGCGGCTGATGGGCAGCCCCAACCCCGTTCCTTCGGCTTGGCGGTTTTTATCCCCCACTTGCTCAAAGGGCTGGAATATCTTCTCTATCTGCTCTGGCTTGATACCTACACCGGTATCGGCCACCTCAAAATGAACTATTTGATTTTGGATTTTGGATTTTGGATTTTGGATTGGGCCGGCAGACGACTGACCATTAGCCAAGGACACTCTAAAGGATATCTGGCCTTCATCGGTGAATTTGATGGCGTTGCCCAACAAATTGATCAATATCTGGCGCAAACGCTTCTCATCAGCTTCTATGCCGGAAGGTATGGGAGTCAAGGCTTCATAGATAAAGCCGATATTTTTCTGCTGAGCACGCATGCTGATCATCCCGGCCACCCCTTCCAGAAGAGAGGGTAGATGAATCGATATCGACTGGAGTTCCAGTTTCCCGGCCTCAATCTTGGACAGATCTAAAATATCGCTGATGAGGGTCAGCAGGTGTTCACCACTCTGTTGGATGATGTCCAGGCCGTCTTTTTGCAGGGTAGTTAGCCCCTTGTCTCGCTTGAGGATTTGAGCGTAACCCAAAATGCCGTTAAGCGGGGTGCGCAGTTCGTGGCTCATGCTGGATAGAAATTCGCTCTTGGCCTGGTTGGCCATTTCGGCTGCTTCTTTGGCGTGCTGCAAGGTCTCTTTGGCCTCAACAACCTCTACTGTGAGTTGCTGAAATTGGTTTTCAAGGATATTCATCTGGTCGCCTCGTTTGAATCTGGAGAGTTGCCCGCCGAGCGTGTGCTGTGAAAAAAGAACTACTCTGACGGCCAGACGGTCGATGCGCCTTGTAATCCAGTACATTATCAAAGTAAAGGCTATAATAAGCGAAAGCCCCATAGCGACATGTCGCACTCTTTCTTCGTTTATAACCGAGTCGACCACCGGTTGGATTGTGTCGATGGACACGAGGGTGACAAATTTAAAATTTACCTCCGACATGCCGTACTCAAAGTCCGGCTGTTCGATAATGAAATACTGCTCCTGCAAAGTATCCAGTTCAGCTTTCGCAGGCACCATGCTCGCATCACTGCTTATAATAACCCGGGACGGTTGTTCATCTGAAAAAAGGGCTATGATGGTTCCCTTTGTGGTAGACCCTTGAGAGGCGAAAAGAAACTCCTCACTAAAAGGGCTGGCAAGCATCAGGGTGCCGACCTGCTCATCCCGGGAGCCTGGAATAAATTCCGCGGTGACTAGATAGATGGTATCGCCTGCCCAGGGCATATAATAGCTCTCGTTATGGGTAAATCGAAGTAACTGAGTTGAGGGTTGGAGCAGGAACGGCGGCGGCGATTCCGACCCGGTCTGATAGACCTCCCTGACCTTGTCCCAGGGGTCCAGCAACAGGGCATAGCGGGGTGTAACAAAGCCGCGCAGAATCGAACGATTGGCAAACCAAGAGGGTGGTTGGCTATGATACTTGACTTGGATAACATCTTCCGGAGACCAGCCTGCGTTTTCGGCATAATCGATCAGTTTTTTCTGGGATGAAAACATTTTGACTGCCTGGAAGTGGGCTAGTACATAACGCCTGAAACGAAAGCGATATTCTTGGGCTTTCTCTTCCATCGTTTCGTTCAGATAGGTTTCAAATACCGCCTTAAAGGAAAGTGTCCCAAAGTAGTCGGCCACAAACCAAACCAACCCTCCTAGTGCGACAGTCAGCAGGAGCATCTTTACTGTAAGTGAAAGACCTTGTAAAAAAGACTTGCCCTTGTTGAATTTGGTCATTGTTTGCTCCTATGCAACCCTTCTTGGTGGGTTTTATACCAGGTGTGTGGCGAGGGGAAAGTGGAGGGACACCCCCCACACCCCCGCGCCATTGGCGGCTTCTGAGAAACATTCGGCGGTCCCTTTTACTCCGACTCTCCAATCAATTCATCATCCTGAAATACCCAGCCGTTTTCCCGGAGTACTGAGGCGGGCACAAAGGCTTGTGCGTCGGTGTCAAGATGCGTCAATTCCTGCTGGAGATAAGCCACAAGTTTTTGGGCATGCGGGTTCTCGATATGCTCTCCTGACCAGGTAGTGATGGTAAAAGTAACGTAAAACGGATATTCGCCGGATACAAGATACTCCAAATCTTTCGGGTGAAGGCCGTCGATTTTCAGTACCTTCACATTTCCTTTTTCCTCCTCGATAAAACGGTTAACCGTATGCAGGGTTTCATAACTAAACGCCTGTGGATTGTCGACAACCGGGATAACACTGTCATCAAAGGGGGCCACTTCCAGCAACGTGGGGTTGAAGAACTCCTCATCCGGAAGAATCAGGCACCAGTGGCCCGGCCTGCTTTTGCAATGCAGCGCGGCCATGGTTGTAATCGGAATATCCTTGCCTCCCAGTTCAGACCAGTTATTAATTTTCCCCTGGTAAATCTGTCGTACCTGATTGACCGTGATGTCATCAACAGGGTTCTCAGGATGCACTATAAGTACAAGGGGCCTGATACCCAACGTATGAAAGCGCAGGCCGGGCAGCCGGTCTATCTCTCCCGGCGGGCAGCAAAAACTACCCATATCCGCTTCTTTTTCTGACAGCATGCCCCCGGTCGTGCCACAGGTACCCCCGCTGACTTCAATTTCCAGATCATTTTCCTGGGCATACTTTTGGACAACAGGCAACAAGAGAGGGTGAAGCTGCTGATTCAAATCTATTACAAGGTCGGGCTGGCCTACCTCGGCTTTATATTTGATTTCCCGCTCCACCCACTCAGCAGGCATCTCGACAACATAAGAAGGGTCGTTGATGAATGCCTTATCTGCTATTAGCTGGCTTAAATGGGTATCTTCAGTTAGAGGTTTAGAAACCGTCTCCTCGCCTGGACTGGGTTGTTGCTGCGATGTGTTTTCGGTGGAGACGTTAACTTCCGCCTTATCTGTTTTGACCTCATCTTTATTAAAGTTGGCGCATCCTGCAAAGAGTAGAAAAAAGGACAACATTACCAATAATGTGATTTTTATATACTTCATGATCTTTACCTCCATACTTTTGTGTTTTAATATTTTAATTATTTAGGAAAGACAAAAACCTCTATTAGACTACTCTTATATCATCCATATATTTTTCCTTATACTTTTCATCTTAAGTGTGGGTGACTGGTTGATGGTCAGATATAACAGGGAGACTACCAACACCCATGATAACATGAACGTAGCTCAGGTTTTAGTTCCTGATTGATATTTTGACCAACCAACTTAACAACTACACCCGCCTAACTCGACCAGTGGCACGGTAAATCTGACCATTGTGCCCCGGCCCGGTGTACTCTCTATCCATATCTTACCTCCATTGTGTTCTACCATCTCTTTGCACATTGTCAGCCCCAACCCGGCCCCTTTTTCTTTGGCCGTGCCGGAGGTGGTATGGGGTGTGTCTATCCTGAACAGTTTGGCTATGTTTTCCTGGCTGATGCCCACCCCCATATCTGCTACCACTACTTCCACAAACCGGCTTGCCTCTTGTCCTTTGCCGTTGGACGCCGGCCGGGCCGAGAGTTTTACCCAGCCTCCGCTTGGTGTATATTTGAGGGCGTTGGCCAGCAAGTTGCGGATGATTGTGGCCAGCATAATTTTGTCGGCGCAAACCATTATATCTTCTTGAATATCGTTAGTTAGCTCGATGTTTTTTCTGGGGGCCGTGTTTTGCCACACCTCGACTGACTGACGGGCCAGATTACGTAGGTTCACCTCATCAGGTTGGCGTTTCATACGCGTCCGTTGCAGGCTGCACCAGGTCAGCAGGGTTTCCACCAAACTATGGATGGTGCCACCTGCGGAGTAGCTCTGTTCGGCCATTTGCCGGAGTTCTGCCTGGGGCAAGCGGTCCAGGTCGGTGAATATCAGGTGCAAATTATCCAGCAAGGTGTTGAAGGGGTCGTGCAAATCCTGGGCAATCATGGAGAAGAATTTGTCTTTACTGGCGTTGAGTTCGGCCAGTTGTTTGTTTTTTGCGGCCAAGCTGCGGGTCAAATCCCTAATCCGCAGGTGGGTGGTCACGCGGGCCAAAACCTCTTCTTGATGCAAGGGTTTGGTGACGTAATCCACCCCGCCGACCTCAAAACCTTTGACCTTGTCCTCGGCCCCGGCCAGGGCGGTCATAAAGATGACCGGGATGTCTTGGCCGGCCTGGTCGGCTTTTAAGCGGCGGCAGGTTTCAAAGCCGTCCATGCCGGGCATCATCACGTCTAGCAAGATAAGGTCGGGTTGGGCATACTGCACCCTTTCCAGGGCAGTTTCGCCACTGCGGGCCATCAGTATCTCAAAGCCGTAATCTTCTAAATAATCGGCAATCACACCCAGGTTGGCCGGGGTGTCATCGACAATTAAGAGGATGTATTTTTTGTAGGTAAGTTCGGTTTGGGACATGTGTTTTCCTCCATTCAGGTTTGAGTGTTACTTACTGGCACGGTACACTTAACCGTCGTTCCCTGGCCAGGCTCGCTTTCTAGCCAAATTTGACCACCCTGGCGTTGAACCATCTCCTGGCAGGTTATCAAACCCAGACCTGTCCCTTTCTCGTTGGCCGTGCCAGGGGTGGTATGGTGTACGTCTATCTTGAACAATTTATTCACATCTTCCCGGCTCATACCTACTCCTGTATCAGAGACCGAGACTTCGGTGAATTTGCCATTGGAGTAGGCCGAGATAGTCACCATTCCCCCTTTTGGGGTGAATTTGAGACCATTTGAGATTAAATTACGAATGATGGCCGCCACCATATTTTCATCAGCGTATACCCAGATATTATTGTTTACCTTGTTTTGTAAACTTATACTCTTTACCCTGGCCTGGGCTATCAACAGGGCCACGTTTTGTTCGATTAGCTCTTTCAAGTCAACTCGTTTGGGTCGATATTCCATATGTCCGGACTGCATACGTGACCACTGTAACAAGTTTTGCAACAAATCCAGTATCCGTTTGGCCGAGCGATGGATAGAGGCGCTCATTTTTTCAATCTCTGCGGCCGACAAATTAGTCGCTGTTCCTGCCAGCAGTTCGGCATTGCCCAACAAGGGCAAAAATGGTCCTTTCAGGTCATGGGCCACAATTGAGAAGAACTTGTCCTTATCGGCGTTCAAGCGGGCTAATTCTTGGGATTTCTCCCGCTCTCTGCGTTGGAGTTGCTTTCGCTTTTCGTACAGTTGAGCATTGCGAATGGCAATGGCCACTTGATTGGCTAACGTTTGCAACACTGTTTTATCTTCAGCCTCAAAAGCAGCCATTTGATTGCTTTGAATGTCTAAGACACCTATCACCTTATGACCAATTCGGAGGGGTAAAGCCAACTCCGAACGTGTCTGGGGCAATTCTTTCATAGCCAGGTAGGTGGAGTCAACCTTCACGTCGTTAGCCAGGTAAAGCTGCCCGGTTCGATAGACTGAAACAACGATACTTTTGGCCGTATCCAGGGGAATGGAAGAGCCAGGCTCAAAGTATTGTCTCCTTTGACATCCGGTGCCAGCTTGCAAAACAATTGTCTCTTGCTGTTTAATGAATAACCAAACACCCACAAAGTAGTACCCAAACTTGGCTTGAATGGCCCTCACCACTTCCACCAACAATTTGTCCAGGTCAAGAATGGAGGTCATTTGTTGTCCAACCTGATTACTGATTTCCAGTTGGTCGGCCCGTTTTGCGAGTATCTCGTTTTTTGTCTGAAGTTCATGGGTCAATTTTCGGAACCGCAGGTGAGACGCGATTCGAGCCAGGACTTCTGCTTGATGGATGGGTTTAGTGATATAATCCACTGCCCCCACCTCAAACCCGGTGATCTTATGCTTGGTGTCTGTCAGAGCGGTCATAAAAATAACCGGAATGTCTTGGGTGATTTCATCGCTTTTCAGGCAACGGCAAGTTTCAAAACCATCGATGCCCGGCATCATTACATCCAACAAGATCATATCAGGAGCAGCATACTGCGCTTTTTCAAGTCCGGTTTCACCGTCACGGGCCACAAAAACTGTGAAGCCATACTTCTCCAAATACTCGGTGAGTATGCCCAAATTGGTGGGGTTGTCGTCAATAATTAAGATTGTTTGATTTTGTCGATTAGAAACCATTTTGCCAAACCAAACCCTTCAACTGCTATAACCAACATAACACAAAACAAGTTTTTTGTATGTAGGCAAAGGTCAACAGTTTGTGTAGGCAAAGGTCGATTGTTTGTGTAGGCAAAGGTCGATTTTTGCCTCGTTCCCAAACTGGAGTTTGGGAACGAGAACGGAAGCAAGTTATGCTTGTTACAACGAGGTCAACCCATGCCGGATGGCAAACTTGACCAGCGAGGGTAAGTCGTGAATGTCTAATTTCTCCATCAGGCGGGTGCGGTAAGTGGCGACGCTTTTGGGGGAAAGAGAGAGGGTTTTGCTAATCTCAATGTTTGATTTGCCTTCAACGGTCAGTTGAAGGATTTCTTTTTCACGGGGACTTAAACTTTCCAGGGGACTAATGGCTTCGTCAATCTGGCCTAACTGTTTGTAGCCGACAATTACTTTATCTGAAATACTTTTATTCAGATAGTAATGGCCCTGCTGAATGGTGTTAATAGCCTCAATCACCTCGTCTCCGGCCGATTCTTTGAGCAGGTATCCTTGCACCCCGGCTTGTAAGGCATGGCTAATGTGTTCTCTGGTATCGTGGATGGATAAAATAATAACCCTGGTCTCGGGGCAAATTTCGCTGATTTGGCGGGTAACTTCAATGCCGTTTAGTTCAGGCATAGTGATATCTAAGATGGCAATATCGGGACAACGTTGGGTTATTTTCTCGACAGCTTCTCGCCCGTTGGCGGCATCGCCAATAACCTGGCAATCAAGCTGGGTTTCCAGCATAACCCGCATGGCATCCCGAAGTACGGCATGATCATCGGCCAAGAATATGGTTATACTCATTGTGCTACCTCCACTGTCACTCGTGTGCCCTGTCCGGGGGTCGATTCAATTTGACAATGCCCGCCTATTACCTCGGCGCGTTCGATCATGCCTATCAAGCCCCAACCTAAATCTTTATCAGGGCTTGCCAAGCGTGTTGAGTCAAAGCCAATGCCGTTGTCGGCAATAATCAGGTAGGCGATGTTGTTCTGGGTAGTCAGGGTTATGGCTACGTCGGAGGCCCGGGCATGTTTGGCTACATTGGTCAAGGCTTCCTGGGTAATTCTAAAGAGGTTGTTTTCAACTGCTGAGGGTAGTCGAGGCTGTGGCTCTTGACCCTCTACCGTAATTGTAAGCCCTATTCTACTACTAAATTGGTGACTATACCAGCGCAGCGCAGCCACCAAGCCGTAGTCATCCAGCACGGGGGGACGTAAATCGGTCATTACGTTACGCACGTGGCTGGTGGTCTGTTTGATTAAATCCCGGGCATGGTCCAGGTAGGTTAAAGATGATGGGGGAGTAGACAGGGGGTCGGCCAGTTGTACCCGAATGGTGTTCAGGATAATGCCCAAAGTGGACAGGTTTTGCCCAACCCGGTCATGTAACTCGTTGGCCAACCGCTTTCGTTCCGTCTCCTGACTTTCGGCCAGTCGGGCCGATAAGGTCCGAAGTTGTTCGCTTTTTTGACTGACCTGTTCTAACAAACGGTCTTTCTCCTGTTCGGCCCGTTTGCGTCTGGTAAAGTCATTGGCAATGCTAATAACGGCCTTTTCATTATTAAAGTTTATTGGGCGGCAAGAGATATGCCAATAGAGTGGTTTCTTGATCCTTTTTATCCAAACTTCCAGGTTATTGACATAGCCGTCTTGATTAAGAAGGTCTACTATTTTTTGCCAATCAAGGGGATCACAAAAGATATTTGTTATTTTCTGGCCAAGCAAGGTTGCGATGGGAATGTCTTGGGTTGAACTGAAAGGTTCGTTGGCAAACAAAATTAGATTATCCGGCAGGCGGCTAATGGCCATTGGGTGAGGAATGGTTTCAACAATTGTTCGAAACCGCTCCTGACTTTCTTGCAAGGCTATTGTGCGTCTCTCAACCCGTTCTTCGAGGCCGACATTGAGTTTAGCCAATGCTTCAATTGCTTTATGCAATCTTTGAGCCAAATCTCTCAGGCGTAAATGGGTGGTGATGCGGGCCAAAACCTCTTCTTGTTGCAAAGGTTTGGTGAGGTAATCCACTCCCCCTACTTCAAACCCGGCGACGGTATGCTCAGTGTCTGTCAAGGAGGTCATAAAAATTACCGGGATATTTTTGGTCGACTTATCGGCTTTCAAGCGATGACAGGTTTCAAAACCATCTATCCCCGGCAGCAGCACGTCCAGCAAAATAAGGTCGGGTAGAGCATACTCAGCTCTTTCAAGACCATCTTCACCATCACGCGCCACCAAAATTGTATATCCATACGCTTCCAAATAATTGGTAAGTACGCTCAAATTGGTGGGGTTATCATCGATAATCAGGATGGTTCTATCTTGTAAATCCGGCCCAGATAGGATGTCTGAATCTATATTCATTGATCTATCTTGATAGAGAAAGAAAATAATTAGGAGAAATTTATTGCATTTGTGGAGCAAGTTACAACTTATTCTCCTTGCATATTTGCAAAAAGTCAAATGTAGCTGGGGTTTTGGGTTGATGTTGCTGCTTTAGAGGCTAAGTTAAGTAATGATTTCCTCGGCATACACTTCATCCATAGCGGATAAGATATCATCTAATTGATTGACCTCGGCTGCAATACTTTGTCGTAATTGTCTGGTGGGTTGAGCGCTACTTATATTTTTAACATCAGTGAGCAAGATTTGGGAATAGATTGTGCCCAGAGCGCTAAGGGTATGCTCTAACTGTAAGTTAGCGCGTTCCATGCAGTTTTCCCAGCTTTCAACGCTTTTTAGTTGGCGATGTAAGCTGTTTATAGTCAGTTGGAGTTGCTTTTTGACATGTGGGTCTCGCTCTGGGGTTAGCTGTTGCTGTAACTCAATAATTCGCTGGCTAATCCGTTCTCGGTCTGTTTCTAAAAAGGTCTTTTCTTCTTGATAATCGTCTAAGCGTTTGACCAGGGTATAGATATTCTTCAACCAGATGTCAATCTGTTGAGCAATTTCGTCGAGCGACTCTTTCACAAGGCTATGGCTTCGTTTAGCCAGCGTAATTTCAATTCGATGCCGATAATCAAGGGTTTGTTTGATCTTTTGCTGTAGTTCAATACTCTGCAACTGCTCGGGCTGAAATTTGGCTTGTAACATTTTGTCCACAAGCTGCCGATTAGCTTTTTTATCATTTAGGCTGCTATACACGATAAGAGCTTCGGCCAGGACCCCAAACAATAAGGCACCCACAGCAGGAATAGGTGAGATAAACAGAGCCACCCCTAGCGTCGAAATCATGGTTAGGGCGATAATCATGGCACTTTCCCAGCGGAGAAAAGCATATTTCAAGATAGTCTGTTGAGCTTGTTTTGGCAGAGTTTTGTTATTATTGGTCATTGCATAATTCCTGGTAAGCGTCTAATGAAGCTCCGCCTCAAACCGATAAGATAGATAGCTCACGGATGAAGGGCAAAGGAAAGCGTCTTTGCTTAGGATGAACTCTGATGGTAATTGCCTTGTACAAACAAGGGCAGGCTTTGGTTTTGATGTTGGTGTCTTAGACCTGGCTGGTTATTGTGACTCTGTAGGGATTCTTCGACTTCGTCTCAGAATGACATGCACCTACTTAGCAGAATTTACCTGATGCTGTACTACTGCTGGAGAGCTTTTTTGACCTTTTGAGCCACCTCATCAGTCATCCACAACGACCACACCGCCTCATTTTCTTTAAGCCAAAGTATAGCCGCCTCCTGCGGAGTGAGTTTTTGCTCCTCTATCATCATCAAAATCTGATTAAGTTCCTTCATATCCATTGAGAAATTACCCAAAAACTCAACTACCTCCGGCGCACGCTGCGGTAAATCGGGATGGGCAATAATCCTGACCTGTCTGATCGGGAAAGCGCATTTTTTGTCAGCTTGCCAACATTGGGGCGTGAATTCAGGTTCAGCCAACTGGATCAGGTCATATTTAGCCATTGGCCAACTGGGTTCCCACATATGGATCAAAATGGGTCGGCCATCTTGGTAAGCTTCCTGCAAGAGGGCAAACATAGCACTTTCAGAGCCGGTTGTTATTTGAGCATAGTTATCGTCTAAACGGTAAGCCTTCAATTTGGCACAGTCAACTTTATAGCTAAACCAGCCCGACGAGCCGTCTATCAGTTGGCCTATTCTCGTTTGTTCCTCAGCAGCAAAAAGATGGCTGTATCGCTCCAAATCCTGGACAGATTTTAAGTCGGGGGCCAGGGGTTTTATGCCCCGGGTGGGGTCTCCTTCAACAACATAACGTGGAACAGCCCAGCTCTGGGTAGCGCCCTCAAAACTGGTCCCGATTTCTACAATTTGATGCTGGGTCAAAGCTTCATGGTAAAGTTCGTTATCAAACCAAACCTCCATATAAATATCAATATCCCCTTTACGGAGACTCTGAAATGAGGGTACGCTTGAACCGGGGATTGAGTGGGTTGGATAACCATAGCCACTTTCGATGATAAATCGAGCAATGCTATTGTTTAACTGGGCACTATCCCAATCCAGACCGGCAAAGATGATGGCTTCTCTAGCGGGAGCAAAATTCATATCGAGTAAGGGTGTCGATTTCTGAGAGGCGACTTGATGGCTTTGCACAGCCGCCCCAATTTCCCGGGTAAATGCTTCTTGAAACTGATGGCCTTCAACCTGAAAGAAATGTACTTTGGGCTGCTTTAAGTCCCCTTGAGCATCAAAACTTATCTCCCCCAGCAAGGTGTTGATGCTCGTTTGTCTGGCATTGAGGGCAGCTTTCTCAGCATCTTCTAAAGTCCCCTCTGCTTGATAGGCCCCCACAATAAACTCTACCCCGGAATAACCGGCTACAGTATAAAATTCAGGGTCTCGACCCTCAAGGGCTGAAAAGTTAACCAGCTGTGCCAAACTCAGCACTGTTGTTGGGTCGGGCAGGGTCGAGACAAAGTGCATCCCCTCGGCCTGACAATTGAGTTCATCAAGTACGCTGTATAACAAAGCTCTGTCAGAGCCAAAGAGCTTACCTTGAAACTCAAAACCAAAGAGTTCTGAGAGAAAGATTGAGGTTTCAATATCTTCGCCAGCATAAAATAAAGCCGCCGGGTTAAGCTGCCAGATTTGGTTGACCACATCAGCATAAGAGCTTGCCCCGGATGATATTTCAAAAGTAGCTAAAATATCGACATCCAGGCTACCGACCGCATGTTCGAACTCTTGAGCCAGTGCCTTGCCATAAGGGGTCGAATTATGGACCACAACCACGTCATGCAAAGCTTGTTCATGGAGTACCTTAGCCACTTCAGCCGCCTGACTTAAATTTGGGGCCGACAGGCGGAAAAATCGAGGGTCGTTAATCTCCACCGGCAAAGGATTAGTGGACACCGGGGCAATGATGAGCGAATTCAAAACAGAGCCAGGAGCTAAATATATTTGTTGCACTGCCTCCAGTTGCGGGTCACTGCCTTCAGACAATATTACGCCAATAACCCTTTCATCAGTTGCGGCTATTTTTTGGGCCAGCTCCAGGCTTTGCTCAGGGTTACCGGCATCATTGAGTATTTTAATGATAACTTCTTGATGCAGCAGACCGCCACGCTGGTTTAGCTCTTGGGCCGCAAAACGCGCTCCGGCGGCCTGACTTTGCCCCTTTTCCGCATCCGGCCCGGACATGGGACCAACTACGTATATGGTTATCTGTCCCTCAAAGGTTATTGGGGCTACCGCCACCGCTTTTTTATCAGGTGGGGCTGTTATTTTTTGTTCATTCCTGCAAGCTGACAATAGTGACAACATGAGCAAAAATGTTGGTAGTAAGAGGTAGATACGTTTATAATTAATCACCATAACTCCTATCTTTAGTAAATCCAAATTTCGAGGGGCCTGACATCCTCAGATACGGCGACATTCGGCATCTGAGGATGCCTTACTCCTCCTCTAAACTGTTAGAAAAATGCTGATAATAGTTTGTACAGTTCGCCTATTGTTTCTGGGTCTGAGGAAAAAGCTTGACCGTCACCCAGGTTGGCAAGCTGTTGCAACACATCCAGGTCAGCATCGGCACCATAACCTAGCGTAAAAATAAGTACAGGCGTTTCAACCTCACCCATTTGGCTTTCAACAACTTCGATAGTTCCCTCGCTGATACCATCGGTCATGGCTATAATAACATTAATCCGGTCTGCGTCTCCTTGTTGTTGGAGCCGTTGCAGAGCGTAGGCTGTGGCATGATAAAGTTGGGTCCCTCCCCCCGCGCTCAATTTCCGAATATTATTTTGAAAGGCTGTTTTATGATCGCTATCAAGCGGCTTCAAAGTTTGAACTTCCTGGATATGGTTGGAGAAGGTTATCAGCCCCAGACGATCATGTTCCCCTTCGATTTGATTAACAAAGGAAAAGAGCGCTCCTTTGACTCCATTCAGTTTGTCCCCGCTCATACTGCCACTAACGTCTACCACCAGATAGATATTGGCTGGTTTCTTGGTCAACTTCCAGAGCTCCCGGATATTTTCCAGAACGCCAGCTGAGGGGACATTGAGCAATGTTTTTGGCTGGGCAGGGTCTACTTTGTAGGCTGGTTTTATCAAAGATCCTGCCGCAGCTAAAGAAATGGCTACATCACCGGGGCGGTATCCTGCTTGCAGCACAAGCTGCTGTTGTTCTGGCTCAAGTACAAAGCGGGCAAACTCACGAAAAGTACGGCGTTGAGCTTCTTTTACCCACGGGCCGTCGAGCAGCACTAAAGGGTGATCCATCCAGAAGGTGCCTTCTTGGGGGTAAATTGCCACCAATTTTTCTTTTCGCGGCGTATTGAGGTTAAAGTAGATAACCGCTTGCTCCTGAGCAACAAAGGCATCCAGGGGGCGACCCCCTTGAACCAACATCTGAGTCACTACTCGATCTTCCGATTCGCCCCCATACCGCTCTACCGTTGACTCAATGGCCTTAACATAGGCGATGGTATCCGCTGCCTGAATGTCCTGACGAGTCAAGTTGTTTGACTTGTTTGCCCCAGCGTAAAATTCGGCGGTGGTTGCCAGCAAACCTGAAGCTGTTGAGGTGGCATGATGGCTCCACTGAAAGTCCGGATCCGTTGAAGCCCGCTCCATCAGATCTTGCCAACCCACTGCTTGATTGGGGTAGCCCATCTCAATAGCTAAACTCTCCCACATGGCAATAACAATGGGGCTGAGAGCATAACGAGCGTGTTGCCCCACCAAAGGCGAAGCATCCGGATTTTTCTGGTGCCACAACCTGTCAAGTTGAGTCAACCAGATAGAAGAGTCGGGGGACATGGCCCCAAATTTACCTTCAACCGCCCCATCCAACATATCGACCATATCATACTTGAGCGGGTGAATGGGAGGCAGGTCCTCAGGCCGAGAACGGTTATAAGCGATCACCAACTTTAGGAACATATCTTCCTTTTCCGGAGAATAGGCCATGATTAAAGGGTAAGTTTTGGTCTTAGGTCTTCTGCTTTCAATTCCGGCTAACCAGAGATCAACTTCAGCAGGATGGTTATCAATCCAGCTTTGAGCCAACTGGGTCAAGACTTGGGGTGATGTTCCTTGCTCGGCAATTTGTTTTGTAGCCCAGGCAATATCCTGGCCCGGAATTTTGTATTCACTCAAAATCTGAGCGACTTGGGGATGGTGGGTAATTAAATCTCCCCTGACAACTGTTCTGTTGAAGGCCAAGCGCAGATAGGCTTCGGCACCCTGTAACCAGACCGCCTGCTCGGTAATAGGTGTGTCTCCGGGGAAGGCCACCGGTTGGTACATATAAAAGAGTGCGGGTTGACCTTGCTCAAGGCGGCTTTGAATAGTGGCCAACATCTGCTCCTCTGAATGTTGTGGTTCTATCTCGTACAGGTTGGTTAAGCCGTAATCGGCTAAAATGAGGCGATGACGTTTTGAGCAACTCCAACTATCCACGCAATCTATCAAGTTCCCCAGGCCATCACCGTCAATATCAAGCGCTTTAATGACGGCTTGATTATGAAGGTCGGCTACATGAGTAAGGCCATATTGTTGGGCAAAATCAGCAGACACCATCCAGCCTTCGTAGGCATCTTGAGCTTTACCGCCATAAACGACCCCCAATTTGACCAGATTGGGGTATTTGTCATAAGAAAAGTCACGGTTGGGAAACCAGGCACTGCTAAAAATGTCTGATCGCCCCACGGCAACCGCCTCAAAGGCGGCTGAGATGGTGGGTTCATCGGCTACATAGACCGTATAGCCTAGTTCCTGCTCTAGAATAATTTTTAGGACGTAGGTAGGTAGGAGCGATCCATTCCAATTTTCGTAAGTTAAAATCAGGGTGTTTTCATCTTTAGGGATGGGAGTGGGTAGCTTACGGATAACCGGGTCAGCTTTAGGCATCGCCCCGGATGTACACCTCCCCAGAAAGATTAAAAGGATTAACAGAATTGTGCGGTGCAGATTTAGATACTTTTTCATAAGATTTTCTCCTTTAAAAATAACCCTCACCCCCCACCCCCCTCTCCCAAATTGGGAGAGGGGGAGTCTAGACTTTACAAAGTCTTTGCAAGGCAAGACAAGAGAGGGGGTGAGGAGTGAAGATTTTTATTCTCGTTGTCGTCCCGGTAGGGATTGTCGTACTCCCTAAATAATTATTCTTCATAGGTTTCTACATACCACTTTGTTAGTGCCTCAAGGCCACTACGAGAAGCCGGCCTCATTCTTGAGGCACTGGGGATATTTTCCCGCACCCCGTTTTCTTGCCATCTTGAAATCAAACCGCCGTTTGATGGACATTCGGCGCAGGCTGGGCGTAATCCAAAATCTAAGGCTGCGGCTTGCTGATCGGCGGTGAGCAAGTACTCCTTAAATTGCAGAGCGGCCTGTTTTTCCAGGGCCGAAGTCTCTTGACCCATGTAAATAGCGTAGGGGAAATCGAACCAGGCAATGGGGTCGGGGTAAACAATTTGTAAAGCTTGCCCCCAACGATTTTCCAAACCTTCCATCTTTATAAGCAAGTAACTTTCCACAATTTGCCCGGCATCACCATTGCTACGGCCAAAAAGCAGCATATTCTCTGCTCCAAAAGGGCTAAAATCAACCACTGTATCAAACTGTGTAGCCAGCCATATCAAAAAGTTGGGGTCTTGTAATTCTTGGGCACTTATGGTGGGTTTGTCATAATACTCGCCCGCCGCTCCTACAATGGCTACCAATCCGGCTGGGTCTCGCTTGGGATGGGCCACAACCAGCTTAAAGCGCCCCCACTCTTCTTGTCCCCCCATATTTTGCCACTGACCTATCACGGCGGCCTCATGGATTTCATCCCAAGAGATTTGCTCCGTTCCAAAATGGGTACTTAAGGTCTGATGAGCGTCTTTCCAGATGCCCCAAACCAAGGGTGAAAGAACCACGGGCTGGGCGCGATATCGTCCGCCCATTAAAAATATATCCTGCTGCGTGCGTTCCAGAGCCGCCAGATTGGCTTGATCAACCCAAGTTCTACTTTCAGCCAACCAAACCGTAGGTAGCGGATCAAATTCACCTTGCCCCCATTTATTAAGGGCCGACAAACCATCCATAGCAATAATCTCTACCTCAATTACCCGCCCATCGATTTTATTTCCTTGAGCATTAAAGGAATCGGCAGCCGAATTTACCCAATCGTAGGCAGGTACAGCGCTTATAACTTGAACTCGAATTGGCACCTCTGGTGGGGAAGTCACCATCGGCTCCTGGCTTTGAAGCAGCGGCACCTCCGGGACAGCGATATATTGGGTCCACAACAGTAACCCTCCGCTGATACACAAAGCCAAACTCATAATAATCATAAAAATCCAACGAGTACGATCCATTTGACACCTCAATATAGTAAGCGTTCAGCCTCCCCGATAGAAACAGAGTTTTGCAAACCGAGTTTGCTTGGGCAATTGCGTCCCCAAACAGAGTTTGGGAACGAGGGGGGTGAACGATTACAAAGTTTAGCTGTACTTTCCAATTTCGCTGGTTACAGCCACGCTCCAGCATACGAGCAGGCATAAGAAACGGCCTGATGAGGTAGAGACCGCCGGCGCAAAGTTTTGCGAGTTTGAAGCTGGCAGTGACGGCGGTCTGCTTCAAAGGCTCGCTGTAATTCCCCGGCCAGGGTTTGATTATGAATCTGCAAACAACATTCAAAATTGCTGCTTAGGGCTTTTTCGTCCATATTGGCCGAGCCTAGAATAATGTTCTCCCGGTTATTCCAGGCTACTTTAGCGTGCATATAACGCTTGGTGTAGCGAAAGACCTGGGCTCCGGCTTTGGTCAGTTTGTGTCCGGCAATGTAGTTGGCCAGGTCTACCAAGGGCACACGGGTGCGCTTGGAAAGAAGGATATGTACCTTTACCCCATTTTCAGCTTGAGATAGCAGCGCATTCAAAATCTCCCGGTCAGGTAGAAAATACCAGGTACGAATGTAAACAGCCTGATCTGCCTCTAAGATAAGATTCAATAAGGCTCGCCGGATGTCTTGCCGGTGACCAGGCAAGGTGAGTAAAATACGGTTATCGGCTATCTGCTGCAAGTCTGACAGGTGCAGATTGCTGATCTTATTACCTTGAACCGGCTTTAGGACATGACCTGACGAAAATTGACGAATATAGTCGTAGAGTTGGTGAAAGGTATACCCGATGTCTCCGTCCAGACGCAGGTTTGTATCACACATATCAAGATAATGGTCGCCGATATTAGAGCCGCCGATAAAGGCCGTTTTTTGGTCAATGGCACACACTTTGCAATGCAGGCGATTGAATTGGCTAATACGATGTCCTTTTGGTCGGAAAATGTCCACTTGAATCCCGGCCGCTTGCAACTCTTTCATCAACGTCTGATTACGGAAGGCATTGCTGGGGGTATCGGTTACTAAACCAAATTCATCTACCATCAATCTTATTTTGACCCCATTGGCAGCTCTAGCCCGTAAAATACGGCTGATTTTGTCAGACCATTGACCGTGATCAAAGGTGAAGTACATTATGCTGATAGCATGTTGCGCTTCGGGCAAGGCCGTTAATAAGTTACTGTAAAACGAGCTTACATCAGTAAAGAGGGTGTATTTTGTCGTCATTTTGTTACCCTCACTTATCTAAACAGGCGATAATAGCGGCTCGGATTAAGTAATAAACAAAGACTACCGCAAAGAACACAAGCACCTTACCTACTTTCATCAACAGCCAGAAGTAGATGGGTTTTGTTTGGAGTAGTGGTTGATCTTGAACATTGTCATTGAGGGTCATTGTTTTTTCCTGTTTTGGATTTAAAAAGCTATTTGTATCATTTGACCATATCCAAACTGCCAAAACCAGAGCGGAAACTGCCAAAAACTGCCACATTGCCCGGATTGCCCCAAACGATTGACAAATTCACCCATTGCCGCCACAATAAGGTATATTTTCTTAAGGGTAGGGTCAGTGCTTTTTACATTCACACTAATCACCGGGTTTTTAACAATGGCCTTGTCGCTATGGTTGGGTTTATATGTGGTAACTCGTAGCCCCCGCAGCCTGATTGCCTGGTTGACCGCTTTTACCTTGTGGACCATAACCCATCTTTTTGTAGAGGTACTCTTGGCCCTTAACCCGCCACCGCTGCCAATTGGTGAGGTAAATTGGATTCGTCTCTTTTTTCCTTTTTGGGGAGCCATACTCTTCCAAGAACAAGGGGCCACCAGTTGGCTCCAGGGCTGGTCCATAATAACAACCGTGACGCTTTGGCATCATGTCACCACCCTGATGCGTCCTGGCCCCTTAACAGCCTGGCGTTGGGTGCGAATTCTATCAGGTTATGCGTTGGCCGGGGTCTGGATAACATTTAATATCACCACCTCTCTTTTTTACATCTCAACCACGGGTGATCCGCTCTACCTTAACACCCTCAAAGCCGGCCCACTTTATCCTGTTTTTGCCATTTTTTTGCTTTTATACACCGCTCTCAACGTCATAAACCTGGGCCGCTCGACCCAAGCAGCACCAGCAGCTATGCCGCGTAAGCAGCTTATTACCCTCACCATAGCCACCATAATAGGGGGACTGGCCGGTCCACTTTCGATTGTTGCCTCTGAGTTTGGTTTGCCTGTACCTGTAGCGGCCCTGGCAGTGTTACTGGGAATTAACGTGATTTTAATTGGTTACGGGGTGGCACGTTATAGCGCTCTGATGTCCAGCCGCACCATTCGCCATGATTTCATCTATAATGGGCTTACCGTGGCTTTGGTAACCCTCCTTTACCTGCTGGTGACCCGAATTTCAGTTCAAGCCTATAATGTACCGGCGGTGGCTTTTGTATTTGTGGTGATGTTGGCCATTATCAGCCACACTTTGCTTGATGTGGCCCGGCACGGGCTGGACTCGCTTTTTTACCGTCGCGACACACGCCAATTGCGAGACAAATTGCGCCATCTGGCTACGCTGGCCGGAGAGCAACACAATCAGGAAGAGAATCTGGCTCTGGCTTTGGATTCTTTGTGTGCCTCCGTTCGGGCTACCTTTGGACTGATTGCCCTTTTTGAGGCTAACAACCTTCGTTTGGTCGCCACTTATCACCACCATTTCCCCAAACTACCACTTTCCCCGCTCGATTTAACGGTTGATGATGTTCTTCACCTGGAACCCCACCACTTTCCCCCGCCGCTGGCCGAAGCTGCCCTACTTATCCCTCTTTATGCCGACACAAAACAGTTGGGTGCTCTTATACTGGGGCAACCGAAAAATGGAACCAGCTACTCTAAAAACGACCTGGAGTTGCTTCTTTATCCTGGCGACTGGCTGGCTGACATTATTCAAAGGGCACAGCGAGAAGCTGAATACCTGGCTCGCATCGCTGACCTGGCCCAAAGAGAAGAACCTGGGGTTAGTAACTATCCGGCTCAAATTTCGGTTAAAGCTGTAGAAAATGCCCTTCGTAACCTGGCCGATTATGCCCACCTGGGCGAACATCCGCTGGTTAATATGAAGCTGGTAAAATCACGGCTGCCCCTGGAAACAGTGACCCATTTGGATCGAGGAAAGGTTGTTTACGCTGTTTTAACCGAAGCTGTTGAAAAACTACGACCTACAAGCAACTCTCCCGCAGAGTTGCCCTCGCGTGAATGGTATCCTTATTTAATTTTGTATGAAGCTTACTTTGAGAATACCCTCAACCGGGATATCATGGCTCGGTTGTACATTTCGGAGGGAACATTTAATCGTACCCGTCGAGCTGCTCTACGAGCAGTAACCAAAACCTTAGAAGAAATGGAAGCAACATTGTAATAAAACTCAGAATGTGTTTCTTAAATAGAGGATGAGGGCATATTCAGACTTCGGAAGTCTTGAAAATGCCTTTTTCGCGGCTAAATCAAACCTTTTGCAGCCTGATTTCAGCTAAAAATCCCGGTTA
>PJEL010001772.1_pt1 | contig 20835 bp, 19 predicted proteins | sample 1853271 | NCBI WGS metagenome assembly PJEL01 (sample SAMN08108733, study PRJNA415343) | Invertebrate metagenome, whole genome shotgun sequencing project. | host: Globobulimina | place: Sweden: Gullmar Fjord | collected 2015-08
GTCAGTTGCCCCATGAATTATGTGAAAGCAAAAGTCGCCATGGAAGAGCTTCCTGAGGGGCACACGATAGAATTCTTCCTTGATGAAGGAGAACCATTGGTAAATGTAACGCGGAGCTTAAAAGATGAGGGCTACAGTGTTCTTAATGTCACCCCTGAGGGACTGTATTTCAGAGTGCTTGTGGAAAAGAGTACTGCAGATATCATTCAGCCTGTGAGCGTTTAGCTAAAAAAGGAGATCAGTATGCATACAGCAATTGAAGATATTCAGGAAGGTTTAAATACAAAACTTCAAACAGCAGAAGAAACATTAAGATGGGCATTGACGACTTATGGTGACAAGATAGGGATCGCTTCAAGTTTTGGAGCCGAAGATGTTGTACTGATAGATATGGCCGTTAAGATAAACCCTGAAGTTAACATCTTCACTCTCGATACAGGAAGACTGCACAGAGAGACATACGAATTAATGGAGGATATTCAAGATAGATACAATATAGATATTGAGGTATGCACGCCGGACCATAATGAAGTTAATAAGATAATTGAAAGCCATGGGGCCAATCTCTTTTATCAAAGCCTAGACTTGCGGAGGCTATGCTGCAAAGTAAGGAAAATAGACCCGTTACAGAAAAAACTAAAATCCCTGGATGCCTGGGTATGCGGATTAAGACAGGAACAGTCCGTTACACGTACGAAGATTAAAAAAGTAGAAGACGACCGAGCTAACAACATTATTAAAATAAATCCTCTAGCCGACTGGACAAACCAGGATGTCTGGAACTACATAAAGAAAAACAATGTCCCGTTTAACAAGCTGCACGAAAGCGGCTACCCATCCATAGGATGCGAGCCCTGTACCAGAGCTATTATTCCCAGTGAAGATATTCGCGCAGGACGCTGGTGGTGGGAAGATCCTGAGAAAAAAGAGTGCGGACTTCATAGGCGCAGAAACTAGAAACCCTTCAAGCCGCTTGGGCCCGTTTAAATGGGTTCAAGCGGTTACCGTTGGGTTCGGCATTTTCAGGAGTTAATTGTTGTCCTGGTTAGTTATATTAAATTAAAACTAAAGTCTTCCAAATTGCGGATATTAGTTTTCTATTAACATCAACACGAGCTGCATATTTTTCCCAATCGCCGACAATCTGACTGATGTTTTCAATTATTTGTTTTGGCTTTTTCACATTCATTTGTGATGCAATTTCCAGCAGATCTTCTTTCGTGATATTTTTTCTTTTACCATTAATACTCAATGCATGCTGACTTACCCATTCACTGCCTGGCCTATACGCATGGCAGATATCAAAAGCTGGTGAGAGCTTCCAAGTGCCCTCTTTGTCCATCATAAAGGCGAAGTTTTTTGTATGGTCATCACAATTTTGACTCATCACGTTAAATACCATTCTCCGGTAGAGTTGTTCTGCCTGCGGGTATGATAATCCTAATAAACGCATTGTTTCAAAAAGCTGTTCATAGCTGTAATATTCGACATCATTATAGTCATAATGCTGCATAGCACAAAAACTTTGTACGTGTATTTTATCTCTGCCTGATTCCCGGTCAAACCTCTGCGTCATAAAATGCGCTCTTCCATTTTCTTCGAGCAATTGGGATTTTGTCATTTCAATTCCGGCATCAATGGCCATTAAATAATATGCCATTTCAACACGACCATAACCGCTTGATGATCCAAACTGTTTATCTGTAACTCCATCAAACTTAATTATCCAATGGGTAAAACCTTTGGGTGCTTTTGCCTGTCCGCTCCGAATTTCACCACTTTTAGGATTATAGGTAATAACAGCTTTTGCTCTTGCCCCACCGGCGGAAGTACCTATCTTCAAAATGTCCAGCAGAGCTTTTTCTTCATGTTTTGCTACATTGGTCTTGAAATTTTTCCGACCAGAAAGTATCTCTTCAGCAACTTCTATTAAACTTGCCATATCAATTTTAGTTGAATTATTGCCAGACTCCGGATAAGCCGGCTCAATTTCTAATGCTCCCATACCGCGGGAACCGATAAAGCAAAGCATTTCAACCGGGTTCAAGCTATCTGCTGGTCTGCCCTGCCTGGTCAGCCAATTATTTATCAGGGCGTTTCCATACCGGTCAGGTAATATATCCGCTAACAGACCCGGAAGTCCTTTGAATGTGCTAAGACCTCTAAGTTCCGGAAATGAATATATCCTTCTGCGGGAGTCATTAACAGGCATCTTTAACGGGGCTAAATCCCATTTGTTTTTTACAAATCCCGGATCATATTCAAAAGAACTCAAATCACTCTTGGCGTCCCAGGCTATAGCGCCTACACGCTTATTCCAAATCTTTATAAATGCTGTTGTTATCATTACCAGTCTGATTTCGGCTGTTTGCCGGTGTTTATAATTTTTGAAGCTCTTTTACGTTTCTTCTGTTCCAATTTTGCAAGTTGGATTGGACTTAGTTGATTCTGTACTTGAAATGTTTCAAACATATAAAGCTTATCTAACACTCTTAGTAATTGAATAAGAGTTATTGTATTGGAGCGTTGCCCATTTTCAAATTCACTGAGTGTCGAGCGATTAATCCCGGCTTCTTCAGCTAATTGACTTTGAGATTTGTTTTGATCTAATCGATGATGTTTAATAAATGTACCCATTACTTTTAATATGGCACTATCACTCATTGCATTACAATTCATATTGTCTTTATCCATCATTACCTCCAATTATTGCCCACAATGATGCTTATACCAATCAAATATAGCACTTTTAGAGTTAATTTACCAATATTTTTCATAGCTCAATGCTGGCTTTAATCATCACTGAAACTAATCACATGGCTTATTGTTGCCTTTATCCGTCAAACATATAGATATGGATCCAGATAAAGCCATAAGCACAATGGGTTAAAGCATTTGTAGATTGATATATATTGCCCGGGATAATGTATCAGGGCTTACTGGGTCTTCGGGGACAAGGGTCTAATTACTTTGCTAGGGGAACTTATCTATATGACATATTACGCATACTTGGCTATTGTTGTTGTTTATATAAAGAAGCTTGGGTTTCTTTGCCTTCCCGTGTGGATCATGGCATGTAGCACACTCTGCAACTACTGAGGCTCTGTCTTTTCCAAAAAGCGGCAGTTTACCTCCTCTGGTGGATACGTAATAATGGCCCTTCTCTTTAATGATATTGTGATTAATACTCTTTGGGTCAAAATCCAGAAGAGAGTACTTTATCGGATGATTGTTCATTACTTCGATATTGCTCCGAAGCTTTGAAGTAGGCAGTATTGTTACCGTTCCTTCGTGGCATGATTCACATAAACGGGATATATCTTTATCTATTAATGCATAAGAAACAGCATCAGGCTTACTAGATATGTGGCAGATTATACACTTGCTGCTAGACCACGCATGAACGTCATTGAATGTATATCCATTTATGACCTCATGGTCTCCCAGTGACAGGGATACTATAGTGAAAAACAGTGCAAGAAACAGGGAAATAATACGTAGCATATTCACAAATCCCCCCTCAGTGAAATCATATCACAGATAAGTGCCTTTCAAGCCTGATTTTAACTTTAACAGAAAACAATAATTACAGTCGAATGCCGAAGCAATCAGTGGGATCAAATCTTTCACCAAGACAGTTGGCAGTAAATAACTCTGCAGTTTATAGATTATATATATTTTACTCCAACACTATAATGATCAGCGGCTTGCTTACGACTCCATATAACCTGGCCTTTTTTGTGTCTTATTCCGCTCATTATGTGCAGTACCTGCCCTTTTTCAAGAGGATAGTGCGTCGTCATTCCAACGCCGTTATTGCTAATATCGGTAACACTGCCTTTCAAACTTATAAGGTCAATGTCTTTTAAGCAAAAACTAATGACCCTACTGATAGCTCTTCTTTCAAACTTTCTATCCCCTTTCCTTATTCCTGTATCCACACACAAGTCAGAAACACCTTCAAATGTCTGTTTCAAGATACTTCTTATTCGCCCAAACTTAAATGGTTTATCTATAAAAACCGCTTCCTTATTTTCCACTATTCTGTCTATCTCCTTCCATTTATTACATGCGCTCATGAGAACAATACTGGTTTCAGGAGAAACCTCTCTAATCTCTTTCATGATTTCAAATCCGGAAGCGTCACGGAGCCTGACGTCGAGAAAGCATGAATCATAAAAGTCTTTATTACACTCTCGGACTGCATCCTTACCGGTGGAAACGGTCGTGACCTCGCCATGATAATCGCACAACATATATAGTGCACTTGATAAGCCGTTAAGAATTACTTCCTCATCATCAACTATAAGAATCCTATTCATAACCTCTCCTATCAAGTGAATATAAATATAGATGCACCATTAGCTATGGACTTATGTATGAATTGCAATTCTCATACCCAAATATATTAAATATATTTATTTACATAAAAGTTTCTTTTTTAGTACCTGAATCATTTAGGAAAAAACCTCTCAATACATGTCCGCTACTGGAAATATGGAGAAATTCTGCAGTTACCGACGAACTCCATTGCAATCAAATCCGGTGGAATCACCAACCCATGCTGTGAGTTAGCCAGATTTCAACTATCGGAAGATCCAACTTTTATACCGCAATATTCAATATCATAGAAAGCCCACATAACCGTGCAATTGCATTACACACATTGTTACCGTTGACCAATAGTGTCACATTCACCAATCGCTCCTCACCCGCAACTATCTGATTTATTTGCTTTATTAAGATGGTACGCCTCTTGCCGTCGTTATGGGAAACTATGAATACATATAACACGACGCTTACCGAATTATTAGTTCTTATTACAGGACTCCTGACCGAAAACTATGGCATAATACTGAGTGATATGGATTTCAAACTGATTCTTGAAAAACTCTTAACTTCTTTTGAGAAAGACAGCATACGCTATGCTCTAATAGGCGGAATGGCTCTTGGCGCGTGGGGTGTTCCCCGTGGTACTGTGGACATAGACTTTCTTGTGAATAGAGATGACATGGAGAAAGTCGACGGCATCATGAGAGGAATGAAGTATGAATGTAAATACAGGAGCGAAAATGTCTCACAGTATGTATCGTGTTTAAAAATATACGGTGAAGTAGATTTTCTTCATGCTTTCAGAACACCTTCGTTGAGTGTACTTCAGAGAACTGTTAATAAAGATATATTCAACGGGGCTATATCTATTAAGGTATTGAAAGTTGAAGACCTGATAGGGTTCAAACTTCAGGGAATGACTAATGATGAAACGAGAAAGGCCCTGGATCTTTCCGATATTGAATCATTGATGGAAGCAAATAAAACTATCCTTGAATGGGAAATGATAAAAGAATATTTTGATTTATTTGAGTGTGGGGACCTATTCCTAAAACTAAAGAAGAGGTATGGAAATGATTAATGCAGAAGAAAGAGAAGAAATGCTCCGCCTTTCAAGTTCATCTTCCCTAAAGGAAGACATGCGTTTCCTGGGCACTCACAGACATAATCCGTTAATTATAGCTAAACAGGTCAGCATGGACAGACTGCTTGAGTTCCTGAACGGATTTAATGAGTTCATAAACCATGAACCAAGGCCTTTCAGGAAGATAGTTGATAAGAACATGAAGTTATAAGATCGGGAAAGTACTTTTCCGTTCCAACTATTTCAACCGAAATCAAAGCCTTAGCTCTCAGTCTATATATTCTCCAACATCTTGATTAAGAGCCGCACCGGAGCACCGCTTGACCCTTTGGCTAACAACTCACCTTCAACCGCGGTCATTCTGGGGGCAATATCAATATGCACCCATGGATACTCTTTGGCAAACTGATACAGGAATATTGCAGCTGTAATTGCACCGCCGTACCGTGATTTTCCAGTATTGGCAATATCTCCGAAAGTACCTTTAATATCTTCTTCATACTCATCCCATAAAGGAAGAGGCCAGACATAGTCACCGCTCTCTTCCCCCAAATCCCGAACTAGTTTTTCCAGTTTATCATCTCTCGTGAAGACGGCCGACGCTCGCTGGCCAAGTGCAATCATAGCCGCCCCGGTCAGTGTTGCGATGTCCACCACCAATTTCGGATTGTATCTTTTTGCGTACGTCAGTGCATCTGCCAGGATTATCCGCCCTTCAGCATCCGTATTCAGGACCTCGATCGTCTTTCCGGACATTGTAGTTAATATATCTCCGGGGCGATAGCTGGTACCGGACGGCATATTCTCAACCGCCGGTATCAGACCGACTATATTCTTTTTAAGCTTAAGTTTGGCGGCCATGATTATGGTCGAGAGGACAGCGGCTCCCCCGCTCATGTCTGTATGCATTCCCTGCATACTATCAGCCGGCTTCAGACTCAAGCCTCCAGAATCAAATGTGACCCCCTTGCCTATCAGGACTACCGGCTTTTCTTTTCCGGCTCCCGAATATTCAAGAATTATAAACCTCGGTTCTTCTTTAGACCCGCTGGACACACCTAGCATGCCGCCCATCTTCAATTTATTAATTTCTTTCCTGCCGAGGATCTTTACCTTCACGGAGGTCTTCTTTGCCGCCGCTTTTGCTTTCAGGGCCAATTTTCCAGGAGTCATTACGCCGCCTGGAGTATTAGCTAATACGCGAGACTCATTTACACCTTCTCCGATTGCCTGTCCTTTGCCACACCCCTTTTTAACAGAGCGGTCATCAGAAACAATGGTTACCTCTTCAATAAAGCCCCACCCTTGTTCAGGCGGTGTTTTGTATTCAATAAATTCAAAATTTGCCATTTCAAAATTTACTGCCAGAACTTCAGCGATCTCGCTGCCCTTCATTTTCAGATGAGGGAAAACGACGTCCGGGAAGTTAATTGCGAGCTTTTTAATTTTATGCTGCTTCGCAAGGCTTATGATCTGACGGCTAATCATAACTAATTTCCGACCGGTCATTTCATTTCTTTTCCCTGCGCCCAAAATAATAGATTTTTGCCCGGTCGACAGAATAATGACCTCACTGTCTTTCTTACTGGAGATGGAAACAGCGGCGACATCCCTGCCCTTCACATCCTTTATATCTGCAACAAAACTAAACTTAATTTTTCTATACTTCCTGGAAACGACGTTCCTTTTCATTTCAGCTCCCTTTTCTTAATCATATATAACTGCTATATCCGTTATTTAATCAGCATACAATCCTTCAATTATAACTAATGTAATAGCGGAATTCATTGTATTTCTTCAGGAGGTGTACAGTCAGTGAAACTACCGGATAGATGTGGTCATTTCACTAAATATTTAATCGCTTAAACAATCAACTATATGATATTAGTACATTATTTCAATAGGCATGTTGATTGCTTAACTATAACTAAAGATGGATGTTTGTTGCTGACAGTTACTTATCCAGATACTTTTTGTGAGTCAATAGGAAGACACAATGAATACTACTCATGGAGTAGAACTGCAGTTTCGGGCAATATTTGAGCAGTCCCCTTATGGAATCCTTCTAATTGACAGCAGAGGATGCATAACTGAATTCAATGAAGCCGCCCACCTTGATCTTGGCTACACAAGAAAAGAATTCGCACAGCTTCAGTTATCTGATATTGACGCATTTCAGAGTGGAGAAGAAATACAGGCCACTATCTCAGAAGTGATCGACCATGGAAGCGCAAGATCCGAAGTACAACACAAAACTAAAAGCGGCGAGATACGCGATGTATTCGTAATTACAAGAGTATTGAATCTATCCGGACAAATGTTTTTTCAGACCATATGGAACGATATCACTGAACGCAAAGGCGCAGAGCAAGCATTACTCGAACAGCGGGAACACCTGGAGGAATTAGCCAGAGAACGAACAACCGAACTCTCAATGGTAAACAAACAGCTTGAACAAGATATCGCCCGGCGGACTGCTGACAAGCTGACCCGTGAAAAACTGATTCTGGAACTTAAAGATGCCCTTGCCAAGATCAAAACATTAACGGGGTTTCTCCCCATGTGCGCGTGGTGCAAGAAAGTGCGAAATGACAATGGGTATTGGCAGAAAGTTGAAATCTACATCGGGGAGCACTCTGATGCATCATTTACACACGGTATATGCCCTGATTGTTTGAAGAAAGAAAGTCCTGAAACTTATGAGGAAGTATTTAATCCTCATCATAAGTGACATAATTTAAATGGAGGGTAGACATGATAATGATGGTAATGGTATTACTATTCGGCTCAATTGCAGTGACCACAATTATGGCAGCATTGATGTCTGCTAAAAAAAGGGAAGAAGCATTCAATAATATGAATGCAAAGGCTTAACTATCATAGGATGCTGACCTTGGTTTTTATCTTTACAAAGGAAGTCTAATCCTTTTTTCAGCTATGCCCCTCAGAGGTCGGCATCCTTTTTTTACCGTTATTGTACATCAGGAATTTACTAGAATTACAAATAGCCTTCTTCAGATCCGGCAGGCATTTTTCATATAAACTTAATGCCGGCCTTGTTGCCCACCTGATCCTTCACCAATCACCGATTCCCGCTCGATATAATCCTTTATTACATTAAGGTCAACAGGTTTTGAAATAAACATGGAAGCCCGATCATTAATTCTCTGCTGCATATCAGCATCCAGATATGACCCACTCATTATCACAACCCTGGTTTCAGGAGAAATATCATGTATTTTATCCATTACATCCAGCCCGTCCATACCAGGGAGCTTAATGTCCAAAAAACAGAGGTCATAGAAATTGGAGGCTACTTCCTCTATGGCTGATTCACCATCGTTAACAGCACGAATATCACCGTGAAAATCACAATACCTGTTGAGTGCTTTAGAAAGCCCATCAATAAATGTTTTTTGATCATCAACGAGTAATATGTTTTTCATCATGATTCACCTGAAATAATTACAGCAATTTCTATTCCCAGAATACCGACTCCAATATGTCAACGGTCAAGTTATTGTTTTATTACCACTTAACTACATCATAGCTTAACCTAAGCCATTTCGGTTAATTCACCAGACATGTCTAGTATTTCCGCTAACTTCCGGCAATTTATTTTAACCGCAACTGCTCTTTCAACTGAGTAATCCTCTGATTTATAAATCATTATTCTCATCAATACCCAACTGGCACATTCATTGCGTTTATTTACTGACAAATCTATTTTCAAACTAGCAGTAAGTTATCATCATGAATAGACGAAAGGAGGGTGCAGGTGAATAAGTCCAAATCAATACTATCATCAATCTTCAGGTACTCATTTGCATTGCTGTTTCTTGGGGCCGCGGTATTAATACTCGTCGCAATGTATACAGTCGTTATGTAATAGACTGCAACGCAGCTATAAATAATGCTCTGTAAGTGTACAGTAGCATTGTACCGCCCCGGACAACTAACTTAATCCATATTTTTTCAAATGCGACCTGAAGGCATCGTACGTCATATCCAGCAGTTTTGCTGCCTGGGTTTTGTTACCCTTGGATTTTTCCAAGGCCTGCAGTATTATATTTTTTTCTAACTCATCAATAGATATCCCTTCATCGGGGAGAACAAATCCGCTGCTTGTAATCTGGCAATCCTGCAGTGTAGTGTTTGACAGCCAGCTTGGTAGATTTTCTGGACGTATAACATCTATGTTTTCAAGAACAACAAACCGTTCGACAAGATTCTTCAGCTCCCTTACATTGCCAGGCCAGCTATATGCCATTAACATTTTTTCAGCTTCAGGGGAAATATCAATTACAGTCTTCTTGTTGTACTGCTCGGCAAAGTGCGCAAGGTAGTGCTTGGCAAGTATTGGAATATCCGACTGTCTCTCCTTCAAAGGCTGGATATATAAATAAAACGTGCTTAGTCTAAAAAACAGGTCTTTCCGGAATGCACCGCTTTCAACAGCATCCGCAAGGTTACGGTTCGTTGTTGCCAGGACCTTCACATTAACGGGAATTTCTTTATCCCCCCCGATGCGCCTTATCATCCTCTCCTCCAGCACCCTCAGCAATTTGCTCTGAAGTTCAAATTTCATGTCACCGATTTCATCAAGGAGCAGCGTTCCGCCCTCTGCCATTTCAAACAACCCCTTTTTATCACCTTTTGCGTCCGTAAACGCGCCCTTTTCATGACCAAACAATTCACTCTCAAGTATGGATTCTGGCATTGCAGCACAATTAATCCAAATAAAAGGTGCACATCCTTCGCTAGCCGGGCCGAACATAAAGTGGTGAATGTTTCTTGCAACCACTTCTTTGCCGGTACCGCTTTCGCCTGTAATGAGGATATTTGAAACCTCGGCCTCTCCCAGTTTCTTCATCTTTGAAATCAATTCTTTTATTACATCAGATTCCCCTACAAAATTCCGTTCGAATGTATCTGAATATATTTTCCGGAGATATACCACTTCCTTTTTGAGATTTTCTTTTTCGAATACATTACCTATGACAATCTTCACCTCTTCTGTATTAAAAGGCTTGGTCAAGTAATCTATAGCACCGAGTTTCATAGCCGAAACAGCTGTTTCAGCCGAGTCATCCGCTGTCAGCATAATCACTTGAGCTCTTAATTCTTCATCTTTGATGTCCCGAAGTATGTCTATACCGCTCCTCTTTGGCAGCCTTATGTCCAGGAGCACAACATCCGGATTCCATGAACTGATTTTTCTTACAATACCGTCTGTCCGCGACTCGGTGCATACATCATAACCGGCCTTCATCAGCACTTTACTCAACATTGATAGAATAAGTTCATCGTCGTCTAATATAAATATTTTTCCTTTTACATTCATTACTGAGACTCCTTTCCCACTTCCCTAACAGGAATTCTTATTGTAAATAATACACCCCCATCAGGTTTGTTCTTCGCGTATATGTCACCGCCGTGCAGTTCAACAATGCGTTTTGAAATGGCCAGGCCCAAACCCGACCCCTTCGATTTTGTTGTAAAAAAAGGATTGAATATTTTGTCTATGACTTCTTCTTCCAACCCCTCTCCAGTATCACTTATTTCAATATATATACTATTGGCCGCTGCTTCATAGTATGTCTTGAGTGTTAATGTCCCTTCATATTGCATTGCTTCATTTGCATTCATTATCAGATTCATGAATACCTGACGAAGTTGCAGGCGGTCAGCCATCGTAGTCAGAAGATCGTTATCGTAAACTTTCAGCACATTAGTTTTTTGTTCATTCCCCTTAGAAAGGGCAGGCTGCATAATAGAATAATTGAGTGCATTATCCAAGAGTTCATTTACATTAGTTACAAACAACTGTAGTTCAGGAGGCCTGGCAAAATCGAGCATCCTCCTAAGCAGCAATTCAATTCTTTTAATCTCGTCCACGACCATAACAATTGTCTCTTTGTCATCTTCTTCAATATTCGGCGCCTCTCCCATGACTTCAACCGATATTTTAATTCCTGCAAGCGCATTTTTAATTTCATGGGCCAGGCCCGCCGCCCACTCCCCGACCAGCTTCATCTGCTCCGCACGCTTCAAGGTCTGATCCATTTTATTTCTTTCGGAAATGTCCGTAGCAATTTCAAATCTGACAATACGGCCATCTACCCACTCGATGGCCCTGTCATATACTTCATACCACATACCATTAAAAGTACTGAGGATTTCCATGTGACAAACACCTGTAGGTACACCATCTGGAGTGAGCAGCTTATCATTCGAACAAAATGAACACGGCCCATCCTGAGCGGCCTGTATATGCTGCCAACAGATTTTACCTTCTATATCTCCGAATATATTTCTTGCATATTTGTTCAGGTACAGCACTTCGTATGTTTCCATATCAGCAACATAAATTATTGAATCAATACTATCCAGAACAGTAGTAAACATAATATATGATCTCATCAGGGCCTGCTCAGCCTGTTTACGATCAGTAATGTCCCTGTCAAAGGCAAGAATATATTTCTTCCCCATGAACTCAAAAATTCCTGCAGAAGCCTCGACCGGGAAAATGGTCCCGTCCTTTTTTCTATGTGTAATTTCCGCACTGATCCATTGCCCGTCAAACATCTGTTTTATACGTCCCGGGGCATTATCTTCATCTTCAGGACTGTCAATATCTTTAAACAGATTCATACCCACAATGTCCTCAACCGTATATTCATGCATAACGGCTGCAGCTCTGTTTGCCGCTGTAATCCTCCCCTGATTTTCCCCATCTGCCTCGACCATGAAGATCGCATCACCGGCACTATCAAACAGGGCCCTGTATTTTTTTTCATTCTCACGGATGCTATGCATGTTTGCCTTTAAAGAGTCTGACATTTCATTAAACGATTCAGCCAGCTCGCCAAATTCATCTGTCAACCCCTTCACTTTATAATCCATATCACCCCGCTTCAACTGTCTGATTGCGGTCAGCAATACATTGAACTGTGATGAGAAATCCCTTATAAAAATAAAAGCAAGCCCACCTGCCAGAAGCGGAACCAACGTAATAAGTAAATATAGAATCTTTTTTGTTTCATTAATGCTTTCAAGAGATTTCTGCGTCTTACTCTCAAGCTTAATACTTGCCATGCTTATCATATTATTGACATTCTCAATCAGATGCTCGCCGATTTTAAAAGCCTTATCTTCTTCCTGCTGCAGCCTCTCGGTATTCGCCCTTATCGTAAAGAGCCTGCTAACTGATTTCTTGTATTTTTCAACGTCATCCTGCAATTCACTTAGCCGCTGCTCCATATCTCTGGAATGATGACAATCCAAACACGTCTCTGCCATCTGCTCCATATTTCTTACATTCTTTACAACGGTTTCGATATTCCGGGCATGTCGGGTATTCTTAAGATTAATATCAGACTGCACACCCTGAATCTGCAGAAGGAGTTGCTCTCTCAGTATCTCTACCTGATGGAGCATAATGAGGTTGTCTAGTTTTGAAGTTGCGGTCTCAATCGTTGAAATGATATATACCCCGCCAAGCAGGAAAATAAGGGAGATGGCAACAAGGCCAATAAGAATTTTTTTCTTCATTAACGGTTCGTATACTTGTACTCGGCAGGATTCAGACCTACCTGATCCAGATATTCATATACTGCTTTGTAGTCATCATTACTTGTTGAAATAAACTTTACGGCATTAATTGCTTTCAGTGCTTTCAGCCCCTCCGGATCATGATGCATGTTTAGAAGAGCATTTTTGAGGTTGCCTTTTATAGCATCATCCATATCATTTCTTACTGCCAGTCCGTTGCTTGGAACATCAGGTGATCGCTTCAGAATAATAAGATCCTCTAATATGCTCTTGTCAGAAGCCGCTAGCTGGTGAAACACAGTATTTTTTGCTGCGCCTATATCTGCCTTTTTATTTAACACATCATAGATTGCATCTTCATGAGTGCCTGCATAATAATTCTCCTTCAAGTATGAGGTGAAGTCCAGAATCCCGTGCTCCTTAAAGTATGCCATCGGCAAGAGATGTCCTGCAGTGGTAGCATGATCTACACAGGCAAATATTTTATCTTTCATGTCATGAACGTTCCTGATGTTACTGTCTTTACGTGCAAAGATCAAACCATAATACGTTGAAACACCGTCGGGATCCTCAGGCCTGGCAAGCAGCTCTACTCCAAGTCTCGCATGCGCAAGCGTATAAGTAAAACTACCAAAAAAAGCGCCATCCAGCCCCATTGAAACAAAGTTATTGATTATATTTTCATACCTGGTAAGGATCTTAAGTTGCACACTGATTCCGATCTTTTTGGAAAGATATTCAGAAAGCAGTTCATACCGCTTCAATTGGTTAAAAATATTTCGTTCTGGGATAAGACCTATTAAAAGGGGGATCTTTTCAGGGATGTCCTGATTTTGGGGTAAAGCCTCCTCTGTCTTGGTACACCCGCTTAAAACAGCGATACAAATACAAAGCGAAACTATTACCCTCTTAACATTCGTAAATGTGCTTTCCCGGAAAGCACAACGTCCTGAATAAATCATTTTTTACAATAGCATAAGCCCTCATTGAATTGTCAGCAATACAATGGCTTGTAATTGAGTAAATTTAATATGAGCATTAAATATGAAACGGTATTCACAACGTAATTTACTGGATATTGATTCAAACAGGATGGTTGGCGTCAAATTCTAATATGTAAGGAATGCCACGTTGATTAAGGAATAAGACTCATCAGGGGATAGTTGAAAACCGTCTGGTGCATGCTAAACATGCACCCACACATGGAGTCCCAACTTGTCCTGCTCACTCTCTGACCTTTAGTACTGTTTGTCGCTTAATGCTTCGCCGCGTGGTAAGCCTGACCTCTCTTCATTAAGGCAAAGTCAGCCCCTTCTTCAGTTTTCACCTTTTTGAAAATTTCACACGCCATACATGAAACCTGTTTCTGTGCAAAGTCTCCCTGCACTTTACCACCGCAGAAGGTCCCGGCAACTGCCCAGCATATACGTCCACCATTTTTGCCGCTGTTTGTTCCATCAGATGAACTATCCATAGCTGCAGGACATACTCCAAGTTCTCCGGCCTTACTTCCTCCGGATTCCCTTCCACATTTTTTCAAATCCCAGCAATTAAGTTTGCTCATTACGTACGCCTCCTATTTTTTATCTACTACTAATATCGACACAATAGAATTATTAATTAATAGGAGGGGTTACCTAACTACCAGTAGGTCATTGACCTACTGGCGATTGTCAATTGCTCTCAAGTCACAGGGAAACATGCTGTACTGCATTTCTCAGCAGCTCATGAAAGTCCTTAAAATTCATCTTCTTCTTTATATGCTCTATATGGTTTTCAACTGTTTTGAGGCTTATGTTTAAATTCTCGGCTATTTCGCGTTTTTTTACGCCCTCACCTACTAGTTGATAGACTTCCAATTCGCGATTACCGAGAAGCTCAATCGGTAATTTATTATATTTATTCTTTCTATCTGTCAGTTTATTTAATAATTTTTCAGACAGCCTGTCACTGATATAAATTTTTCCATCCAGTACCGTCCTCAGGGCTAATAGTAATTTCTTGGGCGGCTCCTGCTTCATAATATATCCCCGAGCCCCTGATTCAATACAGCGCTCCGCATATAAAGATTCATCATGCATAGAGTAAACCAGGACGAGTATCTCCGGATACGAATAAGAGATATTTTCAATGAGTCTGATACCGCTACTTTTTTCAAGAGCGAGATCGACAATTACTATATCAGGAATGCAATCCGAGATCGCCTGCAATGCCTGCGGAATATTTCCCGCTTCACAGCAAACATTAAGGTCGTGTTCTCGGTTAATTAATTCCGAGATGCCTTCACGCATGATAGGATGATCGTCTACAATAACTATTTTATGCTTCTCTTTCACATTGCCTGACTTAGAAGTATTCATTATATATCCGTCTCCTTTCATTTACTTACACAGAAGATATTGCCCCGTCTGCACAGGACACTTCAGTAAAGCTGCATATGACACTAGTGCCACCGTTAATCTCCGACTGAATATCCAGAGATGCACCGATCATATTAGCTCTGTAATTCATGATCTTCAGTCCCAGCCCATTTTCAGTACTGTGTACATCGGCCATGCCTGCCCCGTCATCTTTCACCGTCAACCTAATTACATTATTTTCTTTCTCAAGACTGATTTCAATACAGGCGGGCTGCGCGTGTTTCATTGCATTTGTAACAGCCTCCTGTGCAATGCGATACAGATGCATGCAGGAAGCACTGCTATCCATCTTAACAAATTGACTGCCTTTATAATTACATTGAAGGTCAAAATCTCTCGTTGTCATGGACGCAAGATCTTCCAGTGAAGAGACGATATTATTATGGAATGCCTCCATAGGAAGGCTCCCATGCATCAGTAACCGCAAATGCTCTTGCGCCTGATCAATAAGGCATGTAATCCTTCCAGCATTCTCTGCCTCAGGAAGCGACTTTTCTTTCAGCATGTCTTCCAGGCTCTGACTTTTCAGAGAGAGCCCGGTAATAATCTGTCCCAGGCCGTCATGCAACTCGTATCCAATGCGCTGCAATTCACGTTTCTCCGTCTCAAGAATAGCCTTTTCCAAAGCTCTGCGCTCCGCAATCTCTTCCCTCAGTAGCTCGTTGGCTGCCGAAAGTTCAGTAGTCCGTTCCTCAACCAGTCCGACAAGTTTTTCCCGGTGATTCCTCAGCTCTTCCTCAGTATTTTTGCGTTCAGTAATGTCCCTGATAATTTCAATGCCAGCTACAATTTCACCTGAAGAATTCCTAATTGGTGAAGCTGTAATTTCAAAGGTTACCAACGCGGCGTCTATCGTAATGCTTCGTTCCGTTGTATGCGCCTTACCGTCCACAAATGTCATTGCAACTGGACAGCCCTGACACACATCGTCGTTCTTCTCATACGCAGAGTAACAATATTTTCCTTCATGGCTTCCTACATAATCCTGGTGAAGCTTGTTCTGATACATTATTTTATAATTCGTATCCTGTATGCTTATAGCGTCCCAGATGCCTTCGATAATTGCGTCCGACTTAGATTTTTCATCATCAGCCCTTATAGTAGCTGCCTTCAATTCCTCTTCCGACTTCTTACGCTCAGTTACATCACGAACAATCCCCATAGAGGCTGGCTTGCCTTTATACTGGATAAGACTGGCGGACAATTCAACATCCTTTTTCTCCCCACCCTTACAGAGCACTTTAAATCCATATGTAGAGGAAATGTGTCCGCCTTCCATACGGGACTTATATCGTTCAGCGATCAACTGCCTGAATTCAGGCGCAACAGTATCGATAACATTCATACCAATAAGCTCTTCAACCGAATATCCAATAATGTTTGCCATTTCCCTGTTGGCAAATTTATAGATCTGATCCTGCAGAATTACCACCCCGTCCTTTGCCGCCTCCACCAGGGCCGAGTACTTTTCCTCACTCTCTCTTAACTCTCTCTCCATCCAAGATTTGTAAATAGCCACTTCAATAGTACTCAGCATCTCCGTATCAGAAACCGGCTTCACTAAATACCCGTACGCTCCTGTCACTTTTGCGCGCTTTAACGTCGCCTTATCTGTATGAGCAGTGAGGTAAATAACAGGGATTTCAAACTTTTCACGGATCTTTGTAGCAGCTTCAATGCCGTCCATTTCACCACTCAACAGGATATCCATTAGTACAAGGTCAATGCTGTCTTCCTTCACCCTGTTTATGGCTTCACTTCCCATAGCTGCAATAAATGGCACAGCATATCCCAATTGCTCCAGCCTTACTTTCAAGTCATGTGCAATAATTGCATTATCTTCTACAATTAATATATTTGCTTTGCCCATGTGGTTATCTACTTTCTCAACTGAAGGATTAAGTGGTTTTTGCAATTAACGATGGAATTAATGAATTATACCCCTACCACCCTCAATTATCAATAATAATTTCATTAGGTTTTATTAGCTTTGGACAATCTCCACCAGGTGGGGCCGTAATAACTTACGACATTAAAGAACAGTATCAGTTACATATTTAACCGGTCTAATAGGCCTGCACCGGCCTGCCTTTATTTCTGAAATCAGATCATGTTCATCAGTAATGCCTTTGTCAAACTCCGTTAGAAATTTACCTACCATATCTGACGAATGAGCATCACTGCCTCCTATTCCCACAATTCCCAGCTCTTCCCAAGCTGCCAGCCCTTCGTTGTTCTGCTTAGCACTCTGATTACCATTCAGAACCTCAATGCCATCATATTTTGTAAACACAGATCTTAGCTGTTCAATCGAAAAACCGTCGTAATCTCCATGCCGAAAGGGATGCGAAGGGAGAACGATACCGCCACACTTGTGTACTTCCTCCACTATTTCCTCCAGATTTAGATACTCCAGTTTTTCATAGCAACCGTACACCAGCACATGCCCATCAGTAGATGAAACCTCCTGCGCACGGAGGACTACCAAGTCTGTATTTGTGGCTTCCTTCAACTCTTGAACTTCTTCAAGCGACCAGACACGATTGTGCTCAGTAATCACAACTCCGGACAATTTCAATTCTTCAGCACGGGAAATAAGATCGGCAGGACTGAGGAAGCTGCAGGAAGAATATCTATATGTATGCAGATGCATATCAATAAGCATTTACCACTCCTCGATCTCCCACTTCTCAACAAGGTCCTGCGGTAGCTCCTGAAGAAAAGGTGATGGCCTCTTTATAATCGCACCGTCATACCACCTGTTGTCCATAATTGGGTAACAGAGATAGAGCTCATCCTTTGCCCTGGTGAGAGCAACATAAAAGACCCTCCGCTCTTCCTCTTCGCCCTCAATGTCACCCATGGATTTCGCCGATGGGAAGCTGCCATCGCTCAGGCCAATAATAAAGACCCTTGACCACTCCAGCCCCTTGGCTCGATGTACTGTTGAGAGCACAATTGCCTCTTCGTCTTCATCCGCTTCTACAATGTCCTCTGACTGAACATTTGTCAGAAGCGCAAGGTCACTTAAAAAATCCCGCGTCGATTTAAAATTATTAGAATAGTTTGAGAGCTGCTCGATGTCTTCCTTCCGCTCCTCGTAGTTCTCGAAGCTCTTCATTAAATATGCGTCATATCCATTTTTAAGTATCCGCCTGATTGTCTCCGCAGGGTCCTGTTCAACGGCATCCTGCTCCATCCCATCAAGATTATCTCTGAACTGCTGCCAGCTCTCTCTGCCTCTTTTAGGAAGTACTTTGAGGATGTCTTCCGACATAATCGAATCGATAGGCTGCTCCGCATTTTTTACCTCTTCCCATATTTTTTTTGCGGTAACTCCGCCGATTCCGGGAGTCAGCTTCAGTATTCGCGTCCATGATATCTCATCCATAGGGTTCAGCATGGCCCTCAGGTAAGAGATCATGTCCTTGATATGTGCCTGCTCAAAAAACCTGATACCTGACCTGATCTCATAAGGAATCCTACGCCGGGTCAGCTCCATCTGCAGATCCATGGACTGAAAGTGGGACCTGTACAGGACCGCTATATCTTTCATAGGAACTCCCTCATCCACGAGGTCCAGTATACGCTGCGCAATAAACTCCGCCTGCTGGGCCCCATTCTTCAATGGCACCAAGGCCGGGCGTGCGCCTTTTCTATTAAGCGAGTGCAGGACTTTAGGAAACTGCCTTTGGTTGAAGGCAATACTTTCATTTGCAATCTTCAGTATCTCATCCGTACTCCGGTAGTTCGTGGTAAGCTGATAAGTCTTTGTACCGGAATACCGCTCAGGGAATTCAATGATATTATCAAAACATGCCCCCCTGAATGAATATATGGCCTGCGAATCATCACCCACGACCATGAGGCTCTTATGTGTTGAGGCCATCAGGTCAACAATCTCTGCCTGGATCTTGTTTGTGTCCTGGTATTCATCTACGAGGACATGGAGAAACCTGGAAGAAAGCTTCTCCCTGATCTCCGGCACTTCCACCAGTATCTTTTTCCAGAGGAACAAGAGGTCATCAAAGTCAACGAGTTTCATTTCCCGCTTTTTCGCTTCGTATCGTTTTTTCACCGCCTCTATTTCATCTGCGTAAATAATAAGATGCGAATACCGTTCTTCGATCTCCTCCAGCACCGTTCTTTCTGTACCAATTGCGTAGCTGATAACATTAATAAGCACATTGCCCTTCGGAAACATTTTGTCCGTACGCAGGTTAAGCTCGGCGATGCATGATTCCATCAGGTCTTTGGAATCTTCTCTGTCCAGTATCGTAAACTGGGGATCGAGTCCGATCGAGCTCCCGTATTTACGTAATATCATGTTACCAATATGATGAAATGTTCCGCCCCATACTCTTCTTGACTCACCTTTTATGAGAAGCTCCACCCGGTGAAGCATCTCTCTTGCTGCCTTATTCGTAAATGTAAGAAGCAATATCCGTGAGGGGTCTACTCCCTTTTCAATTAAATACGCCACCCTGTACGTTACAACCCGCGTCTTACCTGAGCCGGCGCCGGCGATCACAAGTGCAGCCCCGTCGTCTGTAGTTACTGCCGCAAGCTGTTCGGAATTCAGAAATGACGCGTAGTCTATCGACGGCTTAAATTCGGACGATGATTTTAGATGGTATTTTTTCATGAGTATAAATTAACGTGTATAACATAACGTGGGGGCGCTGCATGCAACGCCCCTACGTTGTTAATTCTAATACATCAATGACTAAAAGAGTAAGCAGACAAAAAAATCCCCCTGAAATCAGGGGGATATAGTTATTTAAAGCAGTGGCCTAGCATGCAAGGCCACCACAATTTTAAGTCTTAGTGATCGGAAGGCTTTGCGTGCCCTATCTCACCCGTTTGTATGGCGATCGCGACCTTTGTTCCTAAGGTAAAGATCATCAACCCTATCGCCCATACACCCAGAGATATCCAGAGCTCCATTGCATTCGGCATATAGTCGTATATCTCTCCAAGTGTGTCCGGTACAAATCCCGGGAAGACCAGTCCAATACCCTTTTCAATATATACACCTATGAACATCAGCACGCAGGCTATATTGAGCGTAAGGAAATTCTTCCTCAACGCCGGCATCAGGAGAATGAGAAACGCGATGCAGTTAAAGAATATTGCTGTCCAGATCCATGGAACAAGGTGGTCATGTCCCTGTAGCCCGTAGAAAAGATAGTTCATCGGCGCTATATGCGCAGTGTCTGAGTAACGTTCTTTGAATATCTCAGTGATAAGGAAAAACAGGTTACATGCCATTGCCCAGGTGATCAGCTCTCCGACCTTAAAAAGGGCTTTGTCGGGAATCTCAAGCTTAGTATTCTTTCTTATAATCTGAAAGATTAAAAGCATAAACGCAGGTCCAGAACAGAAGGCGGAAGCGATAAATCTAGGTGCGAGAACAGCCGCGTTCCAGAACGGCCTTGCAGGAAC
>PJEL010001773.1_pt1 | contig 20828 bp, 16 predicted proteins | sample 1853271 | NCBI WGS metagenome assembly PJEL01 (sample SAMN08108733, study PRJNA415343) | Invertebrate metagenome, whole genome shotgun sequencing project. | host: Globobulimina | place: Sweden: Gullmar Fjord | collected 2015-08
AAAACGAAAAACAAACCCCTGACGTGGTGACTTTAGACTCGTTAGCAATGACAGAAGACGACTATGCATTGTCAGAAAAAGAAAAAGCCAAACTTGATTATGAAGATAGGATGTTCTGGTTGGAATTTGGTGAGTATGAAGAACCTAAAATAATGGAAGACGAGGATGAGTCTCTTAAATTGGCTGAAAAGTCGATGGAAGAACTTATTGGTGGTACATACCACGAAGAAGCTTCAACTGAAGACCTAGGGCTCTATTCGCGTCAGCGCATGTTAGCACCTGTCATTAAAAAATTGCAAAATCAAGCAGCAGCGGGCCAACCTATTCAGCTCGTTGAAGTTGTTGGTGCCGTAAAATACCCAGGTATTTACCCTCTTGCGAAGAACAATAAGGTGGTCAGTTTACTCCATGCATCCGGTGGTTTACTGGAATCTGCTTATTTAAGCAAAGCTGAGATAACTCGAAACCATGTACTTGGAGACAGAGCGCAAAAACTTTCGATTGATGTTAACTTGAAAGAAGCAATCGCGAATAATGATAATCAAAATATCAAACTCCAAAGTAAAGATCGACTCAATGTTCATGTTATTCCAGCATGGCAAGAAAATCATATCGTTGAACTTCGTGGTGAATTCTTATTTCCAGGCAAATATACGGTCCAACGCGGTGAAACCCTAAGTGAGCTAATCGAGCGCGCTGGTGGCTATACAGAATTTGCTTATACCCAAGCCTCAGTATTTAGTCGAGAAAAGCTTAAACAGGTCGAATTACAGAATATCATTAAAATATCTGAAAGCTTACGGGTAGAAATTGCATCAAAGAGTCTTTCAACTCAAAAGGGCATGGACTACAACCTAATAAACAAACTGCTTAATGACTTGACTCGAGTGACACCTGTCGGACGTTTAGTTATTGACCTTGATACGATACAAGCATCCAAAGAACATGATATTTTCCTAGAAAATGGCGATATTCTATACGTACCGACGAAAAACAATTCAGTTAACGTTATTGGGCAGGTTCAAGTTGCGACATCTCATGTCTTTGACGGTACGCTTTCTGCTTATGACTACGTTACGCTTAGTGGTGGTACTAGACAACAAGCTGATATGGATAGACTGTACATTATTAAAGCTAATGGCCGCGTCGAAATACCTGAAGAAAGTAATTGGTTTGCCGGTAGTGATCAGATGCAGCTTAGCCCAGGCGATACTGTTGTGGTACCATTGGACTCAGAATATGTTGATGATCTGAAACTTTGGGCGACTGGAACACAGATTATGTATCAAGTAGCGGTTGCTATTGCGGCAATAGGCAGTATTTAATTTCATCAATAATAGCCCTTTGTAGATGAGTTAGTTGGTAATGATTAAAAATAATTACTAGCTAACTCAACCGCTAATCACTATAATATGCACCGTTTGCAAGTGAATATTGGTAGTTTTTAACCAAGTGTAAACATTAGTCTTTATTCTTTCAGTCAAAACCAATGGTAATGTCTAAATGATATTTAACCTAGTAGCATTATTTGTTGCATTTGCTTCTTCAATTTTAACAATAAAAATATTGCTACCTTTAGCCCCTCATGTTGGCTTAGTTGATTTACCTAACGAGAGAAAGCGTCATGATGGTGCTATCCCCTTAATTGGTGGTATCTCAATTTTTACTGGCGTGCTTATTGCCTCGACTTTTTTTATTGAACAAAGTCAAATTATTAATTTATACCTGATTTCATCTGCACTTATTGTTTTTATCGGCACACTCGATGATATATACGATCTAAGTGTTGTTTCTCGCATAGTCTTTCAAGGTATCGTTGCGTCCATTTTAGTGTTTGGTGCAGGAAAGTACATTAGCGATTTTGGTGCCTTGTTTGGTGGTGACGCTATTAATATCGGTGCTTACGGCATGTTATTTACTGTCGTAGCAGTTATTACAGCGATCAATGCCTTTAATATGGTTGATGGTATCGACGGACTCGCCGGTTCAATGAGTATCATCACTATTTCATCTATCGTAATTCTTACTGTGTTAAATTCACCAACCGCCAATATTTTATTGCCAATGCTGATTGTTGTAGCGACTATTCCTTACTTGTTTTACAACGTAAGTACGCGCAATCCACGAGGCAAGAAAATTTTCATGGGTGATGCCGGAAGTATGTATATGGGCTTGACCGTGATTTGGTTGTTAACTTTAAGTACTCAAGCGAGCGAAACGGGTGGAATTTCCGCATTTAAACCGGTAACGGCATTATGGCTTATTGCTGTGCCATTAATGGATATGTTTGCCATCATGTATCGCAGGATCAATAAAGGTGAGTCACCTTTCAAAGCGGATAATGGTCACTTGCATCATATTTGCTTGAGCATGGGCCTTACTTCAAGACAAACTCTTTGGTTTATTAGCGCCTTAGCAATATGCTTCGCGACTATCGGAGTACTGGGTGATTACCATCAAGTAGCTACATGGATCATGCTAATCAGTTTTATTGTGGTTTTTTGTATCTACACACATTTATTGCAAAAGTATTGTGTCATTAAATCGAAAGTGAAAAACAAGCGAATTGAACTGTAAGTCACTTATCTAAAGGTGACTTATTAACCCTGTTAATTTCTAAGAACTAATATCTATCCGAAACTCGGGGTAATGAATAATTCTATTACACTAATCATTGCCAATATTTCAATGCATTAATCATAATAAATTTTAATGGTGTGATGAAGTAACTTTAATCGTATATGATTTCTGGTGTAGTAAGGCGAATTTGTGTAGCTAGGTAGCAAGCTATTAAGCGCAAATTTAACAAGGAAAAGCGAGAAAATCGTAGTATAGAAATTTATTGCTTACCCTGAACTCAGGTTATCTATATTTAGCGCTTAATTCATGCTGAATTTTCCAGATACATATTTCCCGTCGACAGCTGAAATTTCAACTGGTAGACTCACTTTCATTATAGGTTTATTTACATGAAGAATATGAGAAAAAGTAAAGGTTTCAGCTTAATGGAGCTGATGATTGTATTAATTATCTTAGGCTTACTTGGATCACTCGTTGCTCCGAAATTATTTTCGAAAGTTAGCTCTTCTAAAAAGAAAACAGCCGTTGCTCAAATGCAAATGTTTGAAACAGCAATAGACACATATCGCCTTGATATTGGTGGCGTACCAACCTCTTTGGATGAGCTTGTTAAAAGTGACCATCCAAATTGGGATGGCCCTTATTTACCGAAAGCGATCCCAATGGACCCATGGGGCAAACCCTATGTTTATGCTGTGCCAGGACAAGACAATAGGCCATATAGCATTATGTCCTATGGCTTAGATGGTAAAATGGGCGGCACAGATGAGAGTGAAGACGTTATTCACCAATGATAGATATCAACGAACTATTGCTGAACGATTTTAGTGTTAGCAAAACAGATATTGATAAGGCTGCTCTATATCAAAATAGAAATGGCGGCAGGTTAGAACAGATCTTGGTTAACATGGGTTGTCTTACAGAAGATGACTTAACCGAGTTGTATAGCAAGTTACTAGCACTGCCTCTATTTGATAAAGAAAATTATGCTGATTGGTCTCCAGAATATTTTAATAACGCCGAGCTTAACTTTTTTAAATCTAAAAACTGTTTATTGTTAACACAAGCTGACAATGAGTGGAGCCTTGCAGTAAAAGATCCATTAGATATTGAAGTTATTGAATATCTGCAAAAAAAGAACATTAATCCCGTCATTAGTGTTGCTACGGAAAACGATCTCCAATCATTCTTTTACCAAATTCAGGCAATTGAAGGTAACTTTGATTCTGATGATGAACTCTCTGGTGATGAAGAAGCACGTTTAAGAGAGCTCGCGCAAGAAGCGCCAACAGTAAATCTACTTAATACGCTGATCACCAAAGCGTTAGCTCGCGGTGCATCTGATATGCACTTAGAGCCATATTTAGGTAAATTCAGAGTCCGTTATCGTATTGATGGTGTCTTGCATGAAGTCGATAATTTAGCGCCTAAAATGCAACTACCGATTACCACCCGTTTAAAAATACTGTCAGGAATGGATATTGCAGAAAAGCGACGTCCCCAAGATGGTAAAATAGAAATGCGTATTGCCAACCAAGATTTGGATATTCGTGTTTCGGCATTACCTCTTAATGACGGTGAAAGCATCGTTTTACGTTTCCTAAGAAAAGACTCTATTCGTTACGACATGTCGGTACTAGGGTTGTCACAAGACACTCAAACCCTGATCCAGCAAGATCTCGCTAAAACAACAGGTGTAATTTTACTGACCGGCCCAACAGGCTCAGGTAAAACAACAACGCTTTATACTTTTTTAAACGAGCTTAATACTGAAGACGTAAAAATTATTACGCTAGAAGATCCGGTCGAGTATCAACTTGATGGCATCAACCAAGTACAGGTAAATACTGAAATCGGGTTTGATTTTGCCGCAGGCCTTCGCTCTATTGTTCGTCAAGACCCTGACATCATCATGGTGGGTGAAATTCGTGATGCAGAAACAGCAAGAATTGCTTTGCAATCAGCACTAACCGGTCATTTGGTATTCTCTACCGTTCATACTAACGATGCCGCTAGTGCTTATACACGTTTGCTTGATTTAGGCGTTGAAGAGTTTTTACTTAACGCCGCGTTAGTTTCCGTTGTCGCACAACGCTTGGCTCGTAAGCTTTGTCAACATTGTGCAAAACCAGCGGAAAATGCTGAAGAACTGATCTCAAAGTACCAGTTAAAAGCATTACAACAAAAATCAGGTTTAACAGAACTCAATGTTCTTGAAGCAGTAGGCTGTGAAAAATGTAATGGCTCGGGCTACAAAGGGCGTATTGCTGTAAACGAGTATTTGCGCAGTGACGATGCGATAAAACAGTTACCTAAAAACGATCAATTTATTGGTAAAGCCCAAGCGCATAATCAATCGCTAAATCGACGCAACCTATTACAAGATGGATTCTACAAAGTTATCCTTGGCGTAACCACCGTCGATGAAGTTTTACGAGTTGCAGGCTAATGGATTTTGAATATAAAGCGGTTGATGCACAAGGTGGAAGACACCAAGGCTTTATTGAAGCGGTTGATAAGCTAGAGGCACAGCAAAAATTAATGGCTGACGGTATTCATCCGTTAGAGATTAATGCGCTGTCTTCATCGACTTCTATTCGAGGCTTATTTGAAAAAGGCGTTTCCTTAGACGAGCTAGAGTTTTTCACTTCACAATTATCGTTATTGCTTGAAAGTGGCGTCAGAGTCGACAAAGGTATCGATATCATTCTGCAATCCAATGTCAATCCGGCGTTAAATCGATTGTTAGCTAAAATATCTTCATCGTTGAAAAAGGGCACTTCGTTAAGTGAAGCTTTCTCTGAGCATGATGACTTGTTTGATCCGCTTTATATTAACTTACTCAAAATCGGTGAAACTTCAGGAAATCTGCCTGAAGTGTTAAATCGCTTAGCGGATGACTTAAAATTTCGCAAAGAACTAAAATCACAAATATCACAAGCGCTCACTTACCCGTCCGTAATCATGGCGGTCTGTGTTTTAGCGGTATATTTTGTCTTAACTTTTATAGTTCCTAAAATGGCGGGTATTTTTACTGATATCAGCCAAGCACCTTGGTATACGCAAGTGATCATAGGCGTAAGTAACTTTTTTGTTGAAAACGAAGTGTTTATTATTGGTGGAGTCGTTTTAGCAATTGTTTCGTTAAGTTATGCCTTTAAACAGCCTCACATCAGAAGCAAAATATATGTTTGGGCTTCTCGTTTACCGGGCGTTGGCAATATTATATTAACCGCTGAACGCATTCGTTTTGCCTCATCAATGGCAATGATGCTAGATGCGGGTTTGCAATTAGACACTACACTAGAGCTCACTTCCAACACCTTAAAGCATGAAGACTTAAAACGAGATACTAAGCAAGCGCTAAAACAATTAAAATCCGGTAAGCAATTAAGTGCAGTGTTATCAAAAACACGTATTTTTCCTGATTTTTTCTTATCGATCATTAAAGTCGGTGAAGAAACCGGAACATTGCCGAAGGTCTTTAAAGAAGTTGCAGAAAGAAGCCGTGGTGATTTAGATCAAGTCATTAAAAAACTAACCACCTTACTCGAACCTTTGATGTTAGTGTTTATGGGCGGTTTTGTTGGCGGTATTGTGATCTCAATGCTGATGAGTATGGTTTCAATCAATGACGTCCCTTTCTAAATCATCATCCGGTTTTTCACTGATCGAGCTTATGGTCGTGATGGCAATCATGGCGGTATTGATGTCGTTAAGCGGTGGCTTATTTCAAAAAAGCATTAACCAGCAAGAAAGACACGTAGAATTAGAAAAAATTCATCAATTGTTTAAACAAGTTGCATACAAGTCATATTATCAAGGCAAGGTGCATCGAATTCGCCTCGAAGAAAATAAATTGTTATTTCTCGAACAAGTTCAGCCAATTGAGCAACAAACTGATCTTGATGCGTCTCAAGGCATTTCCTTAGTCGATCAGTTTTTTGATACGTCAGATGATCAACAAGAAGCACAAGTTGCTGATTACTTTGTCGAGCGAAGTATTGAATTTAACCAACTGACTTTTGTCGCCCAAGATTACACCGTAAGCACTAAAGGTATTATCAATCCTCATGAATTTGGGGTATTTGCGACCAATAGCATCATAAAGTACCCCTTATCATCGGTGTTTTCAGCCCATGAATAAAAGTGCAGGTTTTACCTTGGTTGAGGTGCTGATCGCCGCAGTGATCTTGTTTTCAGCATTGGCGATAACCGCAGATATCTACAAAGCATCTAGCTTTACCGCTAACCGCGTGACTCAGAAAGCAAATTATTACCAAGCAACGCCGGGTGTTATCTCGACCATAAAATCAGAAATACGAGCTTTATCTAAACAGCAAAAGTTAGCTGAATATTCCGGTGAATTTATCTCGGCAGGGGTTGAATATCAATGGCAAGCTACGCGCACTTCATTTAAATCTCGTGTTAAAGGAGTAGATGAGTCATTCGAGCCACCATTACAGTTTGGTTTATATACCATTACAGTTTTAGCTCGCCAAGGTGAGCGAACCCCTGAAACTTTTTCTTTTAAGGCGGCAACGTGGTAATAGAAAAACCAATTTTACCTAACACTAAAAGTAAAGGTTTCACCCTGATCGAACTCATGCTAGCAACGTCATTACTGATGATGGTGTTGTTTTCGGGGTATTATGCCTATAGTTTGTACACGCAGAAATGGCAAAAGCGCGTTGATGTCTTTTGGCAAGGTACTCAGCATGCGATTGCGGTTGATACTTTGCAAAAGCTCATTTCATCCGCTGTGCCCTATGTTGTAAAAAATGATCAAGATAAAGCGCAAATATATCTTTTAGGGAATGGTGAACAACTCGAGTTTGTCACTGGCTCGCCGATATTTTCAGAACAAGCGGCACTCGTCAATATCAGCGTTGAACAACGAGACAACACAACACAGTTAGTTTACAGAGAAAAATCGCTTGCTAACTTTGTGTTAATTAATACCAAGCAAACGGAAAACAAAGAACAATCATTTTGGGATGTTACAACGGTATTGATATCGTCTTTAGATGGCCTAGAATTTTCGTATTATGGCTGGTTGTCGTTTGAAGATGCGGTTCGGTTTACTAATGCCGAAAATATTATCGAAGATAGAAACCCACCAGAGCAAAGCTGGTATTCAATTCATCAGCAACTAAGGGTGCGCATACTGCCAGAGCAAATTAAAATAGTATTTTCAAAAGAGCAGCAAGTCACAGAACTAATCGTCACCATGTCGCCGCATACCATCTATCAATTATTAGCGGCCATCCGTAAGGATACTGACTGATGAAATCCCATAAAATAAAAGGCATCGCCTTAATACAAGTACTTATTATTTCGATAATATTAGGCATGTTAGGTATCTACATCAGCCAAACGGTGCGGTCGCAAGTACAAACAGCCAATATCATTAAGCAAAGTCAGCAGAGCTTTATTGCTATTGAGTCAGCCGAGGCTGAGTTACTGCACTTGTTAACAACAGAATCCAAATACCGTTCTAAATCCACTGATACAGTAACAAGAAGATGGAACTTTCATGGTCAACCTTTTGAGCTTAATGAAACGGTAACGGCTAAAATTCAAGATATTTCCGGGCTATTGAGTATTAACCACATTAATCGTCGATTAGCCGCTAATTTATTCTATCAGTTAGGTAAAAAAGACGAACAAGTCCGTGTTTTCCTTGACTCACTAGCCGACTGGAAAGACAAAGATGATTTAAAACACCTTAATGGAGCTGAGTCGGCATATTACAGTAAAACGCTTGGTTACGGCCCAAGAAACTCCTATTTACAATCTTTTGCCGAGATAAGCCATATTAGAGAAGGCGATATGTTAACCTTGCCACAGTGGCAGCAATATTTTTCATTAGCATTAATTTCAAGTTTCAACCCATTAAATGCACCAGAGAAATTACTTGAAGTGTTTATTAATGACGAACAAGCGACGCGAGAGGTATTAACGTTACGTCAAAATAACCTACTAAATGGTTTAACATTCATTCAAGCCACTGGTATTGATGAAGATGATTTTATATCATTCATCGCTGGACGGATTTTTAAAGTATCGCTGAGTACAAAATCAATCGATAATAGTATCAATAAATCTTTTATTGTAGAAATAAGATCAAACTCAATAAAGCGCCCTGTATTAATGACAAATATAACTTGGAATAACTCGTGACCTTTGAATTTTTGACAAAGTACCCTTATATTTATCAAAGGCTTCTCAGTCGATTAGGCTACTACTCAGATGGTATTTATGCTTTTGAGAAAAATGAACTCGCTGCACATAATGGTGCAGGGAAATTAATATTTATTGTCGCTAAAGCGCACTACAGCGAAACATGGCAGGCGTTTTCTTCAATTAATAAGTCTGAGCTAAATAAGCTAATCGCACTCAAAAAGAAAACCAATGGTCAGCGTCAAAGTATTTATCAACTCACCGAAAACAAAGCAATTGACGGTTTTGACGTTAAAACGATCACTTTTGAGCCCGAAGTGTTTAAACACTTAGGACCGAATAAAATACTGATCCCTGAAACTGAGCTGCTGCATAGCCAGCCCAACCAAGTGGTTGAAGTACATACACCGCGTGGTGTTTTATTTAGTAGTGTGGTCGGTAATAAAGTCAGTAGTGCTTATGCACAAGGCATTATCGCTAATATTAATACTTACAAGCTAAGCGCAGGGTTACCTAACGACGCAGTTGTCGCTCAAATCAGTGAACAAGCCTTTGCTCAGTTTATTGTAGAGCAATTACAGCAACTGCCTGCGAACCAATTAATCGCAAAGTCACTGGCTAACCCAAAAACATGGTTCAATCCCAATCAATGGCATTGGCTTTATGGAGCGCCATTATTAACTGCGTTAGCTTTTTATCTAATCACGAATAGTTATTTGGCCTTGCATACTCATCAACTAGAGTCGTCACTTACTGAAGATAGCGGTCAAATATCAGCTTTGCTGACCCAAAAGCAAGAAATTGATAAAAAAGCGCAATTGTTAACTCAGCTTTCTAAAGAGTTTTCGCCACAAACTATTGTTCATAATCATTGGCGTATCATTGGCCACTTGCTTGAAAATGGTGCCACCATTACTCGTATAACCTACAAAGACGGTGAATTGACTGTTCGGGGCAGTGCTGAAAAAGCCTCTTCTGTGTTAGCTAAAATAGCCGAATTCGAGCAAGTACAAAGTGCAAGTTTTAATGGCCCGGTAAGAAGTTATCGTGGCTCAGATGTATTTGTCATGAACATTACACCAAAGGAGCAAGCGTGACTAACCTAACTAAAAGCTTCGCTCAATATAAGCATTACTTGATCTTAATTGTGGCTTTACTGTTGGCTAACTATATAGTTTTACCATTAAGTGAATGGCAAACAGAACAGCAACAAACATTAGCATTAATCACTAAAAAAAGTGATAAAGTCAATCAATTGTTATCTAGCAAAGCGGACTACGCTGACAGTTTAAAAAAAGTGGATTCCGATCTGGAACAAATGCGAAAGTTTGTATTTGCCGAAGCTGACGAAGCAAAATTTAAATTATCTGCCCAATCTAAAATTGAAAACATTTTAAACACGTCAGACTGCACTATTCAGCGCATTGACTTTAAAGGGGATAGTAAAGTTGATAATAGTTTATCGCGTTGGCGTGTTGAGTTAAGGTTTACTGGCGATGCGGTTTGTCTCACTCAAACAACACGTGGACTAGAAAGTTTAGTGCCAAACATTAGTATTGCCGACTTTAATGTTAACCATAGAGGCTTAACCGAAGAAGTGAAAGGGTCGTTTAACGCAGTAATGAACGTATCACTATGGCACTTGATAGAAGCGAATGAGTAACATGAAACTTATCCCAGTAGCACTTTCAGGTGTATTGCTTGTTTATTTAGGCTTAGACTTTGTTGAGTCGAACACTTCTTCAAAGCAAAATCAATCGCAGGTGCAGCAAACAACTTATGCCCAACCAAAACGCGTCAGCAAAGAAACTCTCGCGGTTGAAAAAAAATGGCAAGACTTGAAAGCGGAACGTCAGCAAGCAACTCAACCTGAAGTGGCAATCAAGCCGATTCAGAAAAACCAACAAGTATTAACCTTAGGTGATAAGAATTATGTACTCTATGGTATTTTTAATGATCCCGAGTCTCCTTTTATTTTATTAAAAGAAGAAGGTGGGGACATGCTCAAGTTGACCAAAGGTGATAAATTAGCTGAAAATGCCACCTTAGTAACATTAGAATCAAACAAAATAGCATTTGATAAGAACAATCAAATCATTGAATTTAAACTATTTGAACGAAAAAATAATGCACCCAATTAAAAAGCACAAATTAGCCCTAGTCATATCATCAGTACTCGCTATTTCAGGCTGTGCCAGTGTGATGGAGCCTGACAAAAATATTACCGATACTAAAGTCGAGTTAAAAAAATCTTACTTGGAGTCAGAAAGTCGCACTGATGCAGCTATTGATAACGAAGCTATTGAGCAAGATGAGCAAGAGCAAGGCAGCATTGTCAGGTTAAACAATCTCAGTGATAGTAAACGCGGCTTAAAGTTAGAAGTAGATTTGTCTTCTCAGTTTGGTGTTGAAGCTGACTTTCAAGTGTCAGTGAATGAATTGCCGTTAAACGACTTTTTACATTACGTATTAGGTGAGTTGCTTAATGTCTCTTATTTGATTGACCCGTCAGTAAAAGCAAATGTGACCCCGGTCACGCTTGAGCTGAAAAACAAAGTGACAGGTCAAAAGTTATTCCAATTGGTTCAACAAATTTTATCGCAAAACGAGATAAACATTGTTTTAAACGACGGTGTGTTTTTTGTTCACCCGATCGCATCTAAAAATGGAAAAGACAATATTGCCTTTGGTTATGGCCGCACCATGAATGATGTCCCTTCTGTGTCGGGCGATATTATTCAGTTAGTGCCACTTAAATACGGCACTTCGCCAGGGCTCAGACAAATCATTAACTCGTTAGTTAATGCTAAAGCCAGTATGGATTCGGCCCAAGGCTTGCTGACTATTCAAGGTAAGCGTGCCGATGTTGAACGCGCCTTGTCGCTAGTGCAATTGATTGATAGCCCTATTGTTAAGAACAAGGCGGTCGCGTTAATCGGATTCAAGTACATAGACTCAGAAACCTTTATTGAAAAAGCCACTGAATTAATGGAATTAGAAGGAATTAATGCCAAAAGAAGTGTCGCTAATTCTGCCAGTATACAATTTATTCCTATTGAACATTTAGGCAAGGTCGTTGTATTTGCCAGTGCTGATGAAATTCTTGATCGGGTAGAGTACTGGGCTGATATTTTGGACAAACCTCGTAAGGGTTCAGAACAAACGTTTTATACTTATCACCCAAGATTTGCCCGAGCATCTGATTTAGGTGAAAGCTTATCGCCGCTCATTTCACCAAGTAGTAGAAGTTTCTCATTGCAACGAACCAATAACAACAATACAGGTAACAACACCAGTCAAAACGCATCACAGAACTCTACTACTCTAACAGGAACTCAGGCTGTTGAAGGTGATAATATACGTATGGTCGTAGATCAACGTTCAAATTCTTTGATTTTCTATTCAACAGGCAAACACTACCAAGAGTTGCAGCCCATCATTAGAAAGCTAGATGTGATGCCTAAGCAGGTGATGTTGGAAGTGGTCATAGCAGAAGTCACCTTAACGGGCAGTTTTGCTAAAGGGGTTGAATACGCTATTAAGAGCGGTCCTAGTGGAAAAACTACAGAAACCTTCAGTTTCGATAGTCAAGCTGGCTTTGGTTATTCAATTGTCGGTTTAAATGGCAACATTGATTTAAACCTGAACCAGACGGACGGTCTTGTTAATATCCTTTCTCGTCCGACCTTATTAGTGAGAGACGGTGTAGAAGCTAGTATCAGTGTTGGTGATGACGTACCTACAGTAGGCTCTACCACGGCGGATCCTAATGGTGAGCGAGAGACAACCAATATTCAGTATCGTAAAACAGGTATTGAATTAAACGTAACACCGACGGTCAATGCACAAGGGACAGTGATCATGACTATTGCACAAAATATCTCTAATGTAGCGCCAGATGGTCTAGATATTGGTGGCTCTCCCTCTATCTTTGAACGAACAGTTTCAACGGAAGTAGTGGCCGGAGATGGCCAAACGGTAATGTTAGGTGGCTTAATTAGTGAAAACAAAACCAATAATGCGACTTCGGTTCCAGTATTAGGCGCTATACCTATTATTGGTCACTTATTTAGAAGCGATTCTGAATCAACGTCGAAAACAGAATTGGTTATTCTCGTGACGCCTAAAATTGTGCATAACTTAAATGATTGGCAACGGGTGCAAGACACTTTTGTTAAAGGCTTAGAAAATATTAAGTTCTAAGTAGTATATTATTTCTAGTTTAAATTGAAAAAGCTCGCTAGATGGCGAGTTTTTTGTTTTAGAATAAAAAGAAAGGACACTGATTTAGCCCTTGTTTATACTTGCTAAGTGTTGACAAGTAATATCAGTTTTTAAATGGTTGAATTTAGAATGTTTTCTTTGTTTTAAATGGCACTAAACAATAATAATAAATCTTTTTTATTATTATTAGATCAAACCACTTGAAAACAATAAAAAGACAAGGTAGCTTAATCTCGCTTTGCAAAAGTATGACTGTATAGTCAGCTTATTGTTTTTTTCTTAATCTAATTAATAAAAAATTAAGATAATAGCCAATGAGTGATTTACATTAAGTAATAAGTTGTACTAGTATTAAAACGCTATATTTTCTGGTGTATTCTGGTTTTTTTAGATAGAATGCACAGCTTATAGTAAATTTAAAGATAACAAGATAGAGCATTAGATAAGTTAAATTCAGTAAAAAAAGCCTTGTTGATGTATTAATTGGTTGTTTAATCGACAAAATATAAAAATAAGAAAGCTATTTACTTGACATTATTAGGGCTTTATCATTAAATTCGATTTGATTCGGCTAAAACTCCGCCGAAACAGGAAAAATATTGGCGATCGGGATCATTACTCGGTTGCTGGTTTCATGAAACTAGGAGAAAGAAAATAATGAATTTATTCAAAAAAGCTTTAGTAGCTTCAGCTATCGTTGCATCGTTTGGTGCAAACGCTACTGCTACTGTTTCAAGTACGCCACTTAAGCTATCTGCTGAAGGTGTTGCTGCTGGTAACGAAGCGACAAACCAAGATTTAACATTTGACGTTGTAGTAGGTACATTACACCCAGCAGCATCAACTATTACATTGACATTTGATTCAACTATTGATTTAGATGGTTTAACTGGTGGTGCTGTTACTAACACTCCAGCTAACGGTACTGGTACTGCAGGTAACGTAACATTTGATTATGGTACAGGTTCTTTCACATTCGACAATGTTGTAGTTGATGACAATGACCAATCTAAAGGTGAGCAAGATTCGATTTCTTTCGATATCAATCTTGGTAACCCGTTAACTGCTAGTTCAGCATTTCGTATCACTTTAGGTGACACAGTTGTTGATATTACAGGTGCGGCTACTGTAGCTTACGCTTCAGAAACATCTGGTGGTGACGAAATTGAAACTGGTAGCGGCACTGTTGCTACTGAAGTTACTCAGTTCTCATTTGCTACTAAAACAGCTTTTGATGGTGTGATTGACCGTGAAGACGCTACACAATTCCTTGATGGTACTGACATTGACGTTGCAGTATTTAACTACAGCAACAACGAGACTTTAGGTGCTGCATTAGATGCTCCAACAGCAGCATTAAAGTTATCAGCTTCTTTTGAAGATGTTGTAGCTGCTGATACTGTAGGTTCAACTTTAGCTGCTACTGGTGCAACTAACCCAGGTACTCCATTAGTTGCTGGTGTTACTACTGTAGATTTAGTTAACGAAGATGAAATTAGCCTTGCTCTACTTAACGCTAACTCAGCTGTAGATGGTACAGTAACTGAAATCACTTTAACTTTTAATAACACTTCAGGTAACTTAGTTGCTACAGGTGATATCGAAGCTCAAATGACTGTTGATTCTGCTGACTTAGCAGATCCTCTTGTGATTGCTACTGCTGTTGCCGCTGGTGAGTGGGTTGTTGATGCAACTATCATCAACGTTCCTTACTTCCCAGTAGGTTTTGAAGGTACTTCAACTTCTGTTCATTTTGCTAATGAAGGTGCTGCTGATGTTGACGTAATCGTTTCAGCTATCGATGCAGATGGTAACGAGTACGGTCCATTAGACATGGGTTCTGATTTCGCTGGTGATACAGTGACTAAAGTTGGTCAAGCAGCTATCATGAGCTTGTTCGGTTTAACTGAATCAGCTAAATTGAGTGTAACATTTAACCTTGACGCTAACGAAGGTGTTGTTAATGCATACGCATTCACTTCTTCTGAAGTTGGTCGTACTGAGATTTCAAACTCTCAACTTAAAGGTAAGTAATAGTTAGCTTCTAACTTTACTATTGAAAAACCCGGCTATTGCCGGGTTTTTTTATGTTAGCTACTTTTGGTTAGAGTATACTTTATTTAAAAATAGATACCCGCACTGTTATTGTTTACCTTATATTTTTTTTGTTAAAATCTTACTGCTTTTCAAATGATGATAACCTTCAAGGATCCAGCATGAATAAAATACCAGCATTTCCAACACTACTTGTAATTTTTTTCTTTTCTATCAAGTCATTTTCAGCTGATATTAAAGTAGCAGATAGTGAAGATAAATTGATTAATATGTGCGAGGCTCAGTTACACTTTTCTACATCTCCTTCATTAAAAGAACAAACATTAAAATTAAACGAAAATATGTCTCTAAATATAGTGCAAGCACTTGCTATAAAGGAATCTGCATATGGCACTAAAGTGGCAACAAATGTGATTTGCCAAAGATTGAAAGGAGCAAGTTATACTGGCACAGAACAAGAGTGGGCTCAATTTATGCAACAGGCTATTGGTGGTCTAAAACGCTCAGAAGGTAAAAACCTCCGCCTTCAATTGCTAGGAGAGGACGAAAACTATTATAACGGGTTGCTTCCTCATAAAGAGTATAAATTTTATGGAGAGTTTAAAGGTATTAAGCAGGCAATAGTAAATGTAGCGATTTTGGACAAAACGACTAATACTGTGTATACAATATCAGTGAGTGGCGCCGAGAAAGGTGAAATTGCAATAAAAGAAGAGCTTACTAGAGTAATCTCGAACCTTGTGCTTCCAGTTAAGTAGTTAATATGAATCAAGATCACTACAGTTTAGCATTGCATTCGTATCAAACTAAGCAATACAAAAAGGCACTAGCTCATCTCAGTAAAGTAAAAAAACAAACCGCAGCAACTCTCAAGTTAAAGCTTCAATTGTTATATCACAACAAGCAATACTTACTTGGCGGAAACATAGGGAAAGATTTATTGAAATATGAGCTGAGTGTAGCCGAAAGGAAAGAGGTCAGCTTTTTTACTGGTGTGTGCTATAGCGAGGCTGGAGATAAACAGTCAGCTATAGAGTGCTTAGAAATATCTACTTCATTAGATTCTCAATTAACAAACGCAGTAACTTTATATAACTTAGCCTGTCTATATTTCCAGGAAGGCTTCTATAATAAAGCGCAGGTTATAGCTAAGCGACTTTTAGCTTTAACATCGTATTATTCCAATGCTTTGGTGTTATTGATGAGGATTTCTGCTGCTTGTGCCGATAAAAAGGCACTAGTTCAGTACAGTCAAAAGTTAGTGCCTGAAATAGACAAGTTAACAAATGAGGAAGTATATGAACTTGCACGTTACCTTATTAGTGTTGATGGTATTGATAGTGTAAATAGGATAATTGAACACTTTGAATCGAGTTTTAAACATGTATCAATATTACTTAAAGCTGAGTTGCTTAGTCATGAAAAATCGTACCAAGACTTAAACCAATATCTTCCTGATAATACGTTATCAACATTGAATAGTGCTGATTTATATTACTTTAAAGCTCAAGCACTAGATAAAATAGGGGATTATAGCAAGGCATTCGGGTATTGCACCAAAGCTGCTGATATGAAAATGTTGGAGTGGGATAAAGAAAAAATAAATGATAATTTAGCTAGCTGGAATAAATGGCTAGATAGGCAGCATAAAAACATCAATAAAAGCTCGATTAGTAAAGAAAGCAAAGAACATCAAAAAATAGCATTCATTTTTAGCTTTCCTCGTTCGGGAACGACTCTTCTGGATAATATATTGGATACCCAGGAAAGTGTTTGTGTATTAAGTGAAGTGGCTATTATCCCCAGGCTTGTCGCAAAGGTTACCCAATTAGTTAAAAAATACCCTTATGATATTCATAAACTTACTAGTTCCCAGCTTGATGGGCTTCGCACATACTACTTTGAGCTAGCACAACAAATTTCACCGAAAATAACTCAAAAGCATATTATTGTTGACAAGGGGCCACATCATACAGCGCTACTCCCATTGCTAAGGCTGATTTTCCCTAACGCAAAGTTTATCGCAGCTATAAGGCACCCTCTAGATGTTTGTCTCAGTTGCTTCCAACAGAATTTTGAATTTAATAGCGACAACAGCTTTTTGACTACTTTTGACCGAATAGTTCAGAGGTATATAGAAGTTTTTGAGTTACTATCTCGTTACGAGTCAGAAGCAATGGTTAATGTAACTACGATTAAATATGAAGATATTGTAGATGATTTTGAAGATACTGTTACTGGCTTATTAAAATATCTCGATATAGAGATTAGTGATAATTATCGTAATTTTCATTTGCATGCAGCGAATAAGTTTGTTTCCAGTGCATCGCGCGGACAAACTAACCAAGCCCTATATTCGAGCTCTATGTACAAATGGTTAAATTATCATGAGCAATTAGCGGCATTTGAAGAAAAACTTACCCCATTTATCGATAAGTACGGTTATAAAAAGAAATAATTATGACGAGCTTTATAAAAGAACAGAAACAAATACAAAAGTTACTGGAAAATAAAAACTATAGAAAAGCAGCAGCTCTACTTAAAAAAATCAACAAGAATACACTTGCCGCCAACCAACAAACTTTAGATCTAGAAGCGTATTGTAACTTTAAGTTAAACAATTTGTTACAAGCCAAATTGTTATGGCAAAGAGCACTAATAACAACAGTAGGTAATAAAAAGAAGTGTGAAGTGCTAGAGAAGTTGGCAAAAACATCTTTAGTTGAGAGCAACCCACTCCAGGCACAAAAATACCTGCTTGAGTCTGTCAAAATTGATGACACAGCTGCCAATATTAACGGACAAATAATGCTTTGTGAGGTTAGTCTAACCTTGGAAGACCATGAAATAATAGAGAAATATGCACCTAAATTGCTAAGTTACGAGCAATCACATATTCCAGCTTTAGCAGCTTTGGCAAAGGCGGCACTATTTAAAGGCGATAAAGTTGGAGCTTTACAATATTTTTTGAAATTCCATAAATACATATTTAAGTTGAGCCCTTCACAAGTAAGCTTTATCACACATAATTATATAAAATTAAATGAATTTTCAAAGGCAGAACAGTTTGTAAGCCCTGTTAGGGAAAAATATAAACACGAGCTATGGTTTAAAGTGTTGATTGCTCATATATTTCTAGAGAAAAAAGAATATCAGTCAGTTATAGATTTATTAGCCAACTCTTCATTTGAACAGTTACCAATTTGGGCGCAGGAAAGTGGTTTATATTATACCTCGCAGGCGAAAGCGTTTGAAAAGTTGGGGGTGTTTGAGCAAGCATTCAACTGCTACGACTCGTTAAGTAAAATTACTAAAATGAAGAACGAGTCATGGCAACGTTATAATGCGTTATCGGCATATAGAAAATTAGATTTCACTAAACTTCAAACTAATAAGTCTGCTCAATCACCTATTTTTATGTTGGGTTTTCCACGTTCAGGAACGACATTGTTAGAAACAATTTTAGATGCACACCCTCAAATATCCACTCTGAGTGAGAAAGAAACAATATCTAAAATAGCTAATAAAGTTACTGAGAACACCAATAGTTCAGGTTTTGCGCATGGATTGAAGAACTTAACTGTTGGACAGTTAGAGGGTTTTGCTAGTGACTACTTTGAAGAGGTACGTAACAACATGCCAGACTATAAAGATAATGATATTGTTATCGATAAAATGCCGTTGTATACGATTTACCTTCCATTGATTAGTATGCTATTTCCTAACGCAAAATTCATCGTTAATATTCGGCACCCGTTAGATGTAATATTAAGTAACTTTCAACAAAACTTCGCTATGAATAATGAAATGGCTTTCCTTATAACTTTGGATGATTGTGTGAAGAGGTACATTGAGGTGATGGCATTTCTTGAGAGAATGAAGAGCGAGTTGGCACTAAACTTTATACAAATACGCTATGAAGATTTAATAGAAAATTTAGATGTTGAAACGCATAGGCTTTTTGACTTTCTAGGCACAACTCCATCTGAAGAAGTAGACAAGTTCTACATTCATGCGCAAAGAAAAGTCATTAATACGGCCTCTAACGCACAAGTTACAAAGCCACTCTATCAAAACTCTAAATATAAATGGAAAAACTATCAGAAACAAGTAGAGCCTTATATCAATCAACTGAAACCATTTATTGAGCTATACGGATATTAATCGTTAAGGATTTACATTTCTAGAGGGATATATGAACGCCAAGCTGAACCAAATTCAAAAGCTGTTAGAACAGAATAAATTGTCTAAAGCTGCAGAATTACTCAAAAAATTTAACAAAAATACTAAACAAGTTAGCTATCGAACATTAGATTGGGAAGCATATTGCTATTCGAAAAATGAGAATTGGCAATTGGCAATTAATCGATGGAGTAGAGCCTTTAAACTTTCAGAAAATAATAATCAACAAATAGAGGTATTGTTAAAAATCTCTGAAGCTGAGCATCATATCAATGATTTAGCGGCGGCTAAACAAACTTTAAAACGTTCATTGTCTATAGACTCTAGTGTAAGTAACCTTACTTCTAGATTAAGGGTTTGTGAGATATCACTAAAATTGGATGACCATGAAACTGTAGAATACTATGCACCTAAATTATTATCATATGAATCAAGCCACATGCTTGGAATGGTCATATTGACTAAATCTGCCTATATGAAAGGAGATAAAGATCTTTTAGTTGATAGACTTATGCTTTTTCAAAAACATGCAGGGCAATTAGGTGTTGAAGAAATCTGTTTTGTAGTCGACTTATTTCTTAGAATTAATGAAAATATTTTAGCAAGAAATTTCCTTGACTTAATTGATAAAAATCACTGGTATGAACCATGGTTTACAGTTTTGGAAGGTCTAATAGCTCTTGGGGAAAAAGATTATTATGAAGTTATTAAAAAATTAGAATCTATACAATTAAGTTCTTTGCCTGCTTGGCTACAAGAGGGAGCTGTTGTAAACGTATCACTGGCTAAGTCATACGATAAGCTAGGAGAGTTTTCTAAAGCTTTTCAACAATATCAATATATAAATGAGCAAAGCAGAGTTAGACTAAGCAATTTTAAAAGGTACGATGCACTACCTTTCTACAAAAATATTGAACTGCCTAGTTTAAAGAAAGTTGACTCCAAACAACAGCCTGTTTTTATGCTTGGGTTTCCTCGTTCAGGTACTACGCTTTTAGAGACCATTTTAGATTCCGAGGAAAGTATTGGTACGTTGAGCGAGCCTAATACAATTACTCATTTAGCCAAGTTAGCAGCATCAGAAACCTACTCTAAAGGTTATGTTCAGGCTCTACCTAAATTAAAAGTGAGTCAAATCGAAGAGTATCAAAAAAAATACCTTAGTTTAGCAGAACAATACTTACCTGACGCTCAGCGTAAGCAAGTGGTGGTAGATAAAATGCCTTTATATTCAATTTATTTACCCTTTATAAACATGCTCTTCCCACGGGCAAAGTATATTATTAATATAAGACATCCGTTAGATGTTGTTTTGAGTAACTTTCAACAAAACTTCCAACTCAACGATCAAATGTCTTTTTTTGTTTCATTAACAGGTTGTGTAGAAAGGTATATTGAAGTAATGACCTTTTTGGAAAAAATGAAAACCGATTTAAGTATAGAGTTCATTGAAGTTCGATATGAAGACTTAGTGGCCGATATACATGCTGAAACTGAGAGACTATTTAAATTTTTAGGTGTGAAATACACTAAAAATGTAGAGGAATTTCACCTTCATGCTAATAGAAAAGTAATAATTTGGAGGCTGAGCCTGGGCCTGAGCC
>PJEL010001774.1_pt1 | contig 20825 bp, 14 predicted proteins | sample 1853271 | NCBI WGS metagenome assembly PJEL01 (sample SAMN08108733, study PRJNA415343) | Invertebrate metagenome, whole genome shotgun sequencing project. | host: Globobulimina | place: Sweden: Gullmar Fjord | collected 2015-08
GCATCAATCAGCGTTTGCACGACTTCTGGTTCATCTGAGAATCCTGCATACGAAAGAACTGGAATACCATCCTCGCTACTGACCGCGTGTATATCAGAGCCAGCTTCAAGAAGTAGCTTAATGACCTCAGGATTCGGGTTGTTGGCAGCTGCAATCATCAGCGCCGTACGCCCCTGTGCATCTCGTGCTCGAACATCCGAACCCGCATCAAGCAATACACTTATCATCTTCGGATTTGGATTCGAGCAACCGCACATAAGCGGCGTGCCGCCCTTGTCATTGCGGCCGTGTATCAATGCTCCTTGTTCCAAAAGAAATTGCACTACTTCGGGATCAGGGTTTTTGGTTGCGCTCATCAGCGCTGTCCATCCGTTATCCTGCTGATGAATATCAACACCAGCGTCGAGTATCGTTTTGATGGTCCCCAAATCTGCAGTAGTGCAAGCGCACAGAAGGGTGGTGGTCCCCTCTTCATCCTGCACTGTCAAATCGGCCCCTGACTCTAACAACAGGCGAACAACCTGTGGACAAGAGTACCCCGCGTACATCATCGCAGTCCAACCTATGTCACTCCGTGCGTTGACATCCGCACCGGCGTCAAGCAGCCTTTGGCAAACGCTGACAGGCGCATCTTGATGAGCTGCTGCAATGAGGGGTGTCTCACCTGACTCATCCCGGATATCAACGCTCCCAGCCGCTTGGATTGCTCGACTCAATACTTCGAAGTTAGGATTTTTGGCTGCTTCAATGACAAATTGCACTTTGATATCGGGTGTAGGATTCCAGTTAGCCATAAGCTGAGTAAGGACTGGCTCCACATCTTTGATTGAGCCTGCATTGAGGATGGCTTTCTCACTATCCAGCACTCTGTCGCTCCTTTGGGAATCTGACGAGCCATGACAAATAGCTTGAAATGGGCCAAATTAGCGGGTGACGCGAAACCTGTAATGCGATTTAGGGTATACGATGCATCTAGCAAATTCTGAAGGGCACTGCCTTTTCTTGTTCAACTCCTCCGCGCAGTTGTTTACACGCAAGATAGATGAGGCAGTCCCTCACAATACATAAATGAGCATACAAGGAACTCTTCCATGCCACAAAAAGCGTACGACGAATTGAAATCCAAGCAACACGAAGCGACAGTCTTGGGATCGGTTTCTGGCCTGCTCGGATGGGATCAGGAAACGATGATGCCGAAAGACGGCACGCCGACCCGAGCGGAGCAGAGTGCAGTCATGTCGGGCGTGATCCATGATCGGGTTACAGACCCTGCGATTGGAGCATTGCTGGGTAAAGCGTCGGCTGGCAATTGGAAATCTGATTCGATTGAAGCAGCCAACTTGCGAGAATGGCAACGTGATTATGATCGCGAGAGGAAACTCCCAAAGGCTCACGTGGAAGAGGTCGCCCGCACCCAAGCGATCAGCCAAGCAGAATGGGCGAAAGCGCGAAAGGCTTCCGATTTCGCGCACTTTGCGCCACACCTCAAGAAAATTCTCGATCTGACCCGTAAGACTGCAGAGTACTACGGGTGGGCGGACGACGGCGAAGCGTATGACGCATTGCTCGAAGGATACGAGCCGGGAGCAACGGCCAAAGAAGTCGAAGAAGCCTTTGCACCATTGCGTGAAGATATAAGCGAATTGATCAAGGCTACCAGCAGCTCAACCACACAGCCCGACGGTTCTATTCATGCTAAGACTGCTCCAAAGGCACAGCAAATGGAGTTTGTACACTTCATCTCCGAGTCTATAGGATTCAACTATGACCGAGGTCGATTAGATGAATCGACGCATCCATTCTGCTCGGGCGCCGGTCCCGGCGATTGCCGAATGACGACTCGGTTTACAGATGATTACGTCATGGATGCGCTTGGCTCCACTATGCATGAAACAGGTCACGGCATCTACGAACAGAATTTGACCGATGACGCTTGGGGCACCCCATGTGGTGAAGCAACAAGTCTGGGTATTCACGAGAGCCAATCACGAACCTGGGAAAATCAGGTTGGCCGAAGCCATGCGTTTTGGAATTGGTGCATGCCCCACGCTCAGCGAATGATGCCCGAACTCATGGCTGGTGAAACGGCAGACTCCATGTATGCGGCCCAGAATATCGTGAAGCCGAGCTTTATCCGTGTGGAATCTGATGAAACCACTTACAACTTGCACATCATGCTTCGTTTCAAACTCGAACGAGCCATGCTCAGGGGCGAATTGGAAGTGGATGACATTCCCGCAGCGTGGAACCGTGAATTCAAAGAATCATTCGGCATCGACGTTGACAAAGACTCGAACGGCTGCTTGCAGGATGTGCATTGGTCGTTCGGCCTGATGGGATACTTCCCCACCTACACTTTGGGAAATCTGTACTCCGCGCAATTCTTTGATGCCGCCCGAGAGCAAGTTGGCGATCTTGATGGGATGTTCGCCAAGGGCGAATTTGAACCACTCCGAGAGTGGTTGACGGAGAATATCCACCAACATGGGCGACGATATCGGGCAAGCGAATTATGTAAGCGAATCACCGGCAAGTCACTCAGCCACAAGCCTTTGGTGGCTTATCTTCAGGGCAAAATCCGCCCGCTGTATGGCCTGAGTTGATTTATTCCTGACCGATCTGACGTGACTTATTGTTGAAGCCTGCGAACCTTGGTTCGCAGGCTTTCTTCATGCGCGAGAGCCGTCTATGATCGGACGAGGTGATGGCTAATGCTAAACAGATTATATTTCATCCTGATGATTCTCTTTGTGATGTGTTCGACCGGTTGTGTCGAACGCACAATCAAGATTACATCGACTCCCCCCGGGGCGCTGGTCTTCTTAAATGATCAGGAAGTTGGCCGCACCCCCTGCCAAACGAATTTTAGTTACTATGGAACGTATGACGTTCGCCTCGTGTTGGATGATCATGAGCCATACATGGGACCCGGCCAAGCGGACATGCCGCTGTACGACATTCCGCCGATTGATCTGGTCGCGGAGATTTTGCCGGTTCGTTTCCACAGCGTCGTAGAATGGCACTTCGATTTATATGAAATAAGTTTGAATTCCGCTGACATTGCAGATCGTGCATCACAATTACGAGCGAAATTGGGTGTAACGCCTGTGGCCGCCGATGATGACTCTGAACCTGATGATGTGAGTGACGAGCTGCCGACAGAAGAAACTGCTGAAGATGAAGAATCCGCAATTTCAACCGAGGAAGACAAGTAACCTCGACTGGCGATTAGGATTCATTGAGTCTTCGCGTCGATTCCCATTCGTGTCGTAATAGGCCGTACACCGTTTCAGATACCACACGTTCTTTGATGCGATAATGATCGCGAAGTGTGCCTTCGTGGACAAAGCCTAACCGTTCAACTAACTTTCGAGAAGCGTGATTCTCCACGCTGATGAATGCAAACACTCGATCGATCCCTGATTCAGCTTGAAGGACCTTGCCCAAGGTAAGGCGGACTGATTCGCAACCGATCCCTTGCCCAAAAAACGCTTCTGCCAAATGATATCCAATTTCCGCATGTCGCATGCGCCTATTCAATTCAAGGCTGGTCGTCCCCACGATTTGAGGGGGGTTGTTTTCAGTTTCGGTTTCAATTTCTATGAACCAGCGAAAAGTCTTATGCTCCTTATCAAGAACATCGTCCCCCACCGCGATGAGGCGGCGCGTCAACTCATCCTGGTTAACATCATCTAGTGGATTAAATCTCACCGCAGTCGGTTCGTGTCTGATTTGGTTCCACAACGTTGCATGTTCTGCGACGGCGGGGACAAGGCGAACGCGCAGACGAGTACGCCCAACGCTGTCCGATGATTCCTCTGGGATTGTCGTCATCCTGTGCATCCCTCAACTCACTATCGGCTTGACAATTCCTTGATTCGCTGCTCAATACCTATTCTCTCTTGGTCTGTTAGTTGCTTGAGTGGATCAAGTCGAAGCTGTGTGTTGATTTCGAGAACCCGTTGATACCACTCAACTGCATCCGAATTGCGATCACTGCTTTCATCAAGTAATCTTGCAACTCGTTGGCTCGATTGAATGCCGTGCGGATCGAGGGTTGCTGCATGGAGTGCGAATTCAATGGCCTGCGTTAGGTCGGTTGCGTCATGCAGCATGTCGTAACGTTCTTTTCGTGCTTGAGCTGCACGGCCCCAATGGAGTGCGCGATCCGGGCGATACTGCAAGAAGGACTCAAGCACATCGCAAGCTTGATCGATCGCATCTGTCATGGCCGCCACATCTTTGCCTTGCTCGTGCGCTCGAGCCAAGTGAATCCACAATCGCGCCACTTCCTCAACTGCAATGGGATCAAACGGCTGATCTTGATGAGCCCTCGTCAATCCTTGGAGTGCATTCTCATTTTGATCGGATGCAGAATCGCTCTTGCCTCCTCCTATTTGATGTAATTCGAGTTTCTTGATCGCAAAATTCAGATCGACCACGATTGCCCGCTGCACTTGGGCAATGGCCTGCAAATCTCCGCTCGTCTGAAGTGATCGCAGCTCACGAATTCGGCCATCCACATTGGGGTCCGCTTCCTGTTCCTTCAAATGAGTGTTGAGCGTGTCGATGCGTTCAAAGAAAACCGCAGGCGTTGGAGATTGCACGACATGATTGAGCAATTGACGGGCAAATCCGACCGCACCTAGTTTGGCTGACTGTTGTTGCAATTGTTTTTGGTACTGATTCACCGGCGACCACACTACAAGAATGTACAGGCCGGTGAAGATGCTCACGATTACCAATGTGATTGCACCAAAGTGTCTCCGCAGTCGAGGTGACATCACAAATCGTTTGGTTGCGGCAGTAGTCGAATCAACTCCACCGAAACGCAACGGAATTCCTGCTGCACCCAACAGAAGAAAGAGCGCGCTCGCACTGCCAACACGTGTCATCGCCATCTCAATTTGTGAATGGACGAGGATGACAACCAGCATGCACCACACTGCCCAACGTAAGAAGAGCCAAGAGGCGTGGCGCCCCAACCACGGAATGATCATCATTAACAAGACATACCCGCCCATCGCCACCGGCCACAGCAAGTATGCAAAATCTACATAGGACGTTTGTCGATTAATCCAACCCGAAAGCCCAAGCGACATGAATCCTATCAAGGCTGACATTAGAAGCATGAATGGCCTTGATGAAGTACTCGTGGCGGGCGTGATCGCACTGTCCAATGCAGAATACTCAACGGTTTGGGTTTCGTCTACTGCTGAATGTTTCGCTAACACTGCAAGCGATCGAACGGGCGACATGCGATACATCAACAATGCCATCAGAAGAAACCAAATCAGGCTAAAGACACCCATCGACGCCAACCACGAAACGAAGACACTGTGCGGACTGGCAACTTCTTCTGGGCTCAGAATCGGCTTGGTAATGAGATATGCAGCCTTGAATCCTTCAGGGCCGACTCCGAAAAACGGCTCTATGAAAAATCCCCGCAGTGCTCCTTGCCAGTATTGCCATCTAAACAATAAGCTATACCCATCTGCGGTAAATGATTCGCCCAGTACTGCCCCTCGAAAAACGACGCCAACTAACGTAGCAAAGATCAACCCGATGGTGATCCACGGCGTGAGTGGCATTATGCGTTTGCGATATCGACGAGGCATGAGAACGCCGAATGACAACACAACGCCGATCAACCCGACGGCGATCGCGCCTTTTGAGAATGTAATCGCCAGGGTTGCCATGGAGATTGCGGTAATGATCCCCAGTAATCCAATCCAACCACTAGACAGTCTGGATTTTGCCGCCGCCAAAGTTGTGGTAAGCCAAAACGCGACCAAACCGGCAGCCAATGTTCCAAATACATTGGATAATCCGAACCAGCCGGTCGCTTCTGCCTGTTCCAAACGCCGCTCGTACATTCGAGCTTGCAGCGAATCGGAAGCCCATCCTTGGGCGCGGAAGATTGCGTCTTTCGATCGTTCGAATTCGTCTACCGTTATTTGATGCTCCACCGTAATCTGATAGAACCCCTTTACGGCGAGAGGAGCAATGATCGCAACCACTGAGCCGACCATGAGAATGCGCAATCGAAAATCACGGGCAAGGTGTGCTGCCCCGACCGCCGTCAGAACAGCTGACATCCACGCAGACCCCAGGAAGAGATTGGCATGATCTTTGATTTGCCATACGCTGGCGGAATGAGTGATCGCACTATCAGGGAGAGTTGCAAATGGTTGGGGCAGATGGAATACATGCCAGGCCAGGGCCGCCAACGGGATCATGCCCATCCAAACTAATTTGAGATCAATGCCATCCTTTGATCGCCAAGACACAAACAACGTCAGGAGAAATCCGACGAGTGTGCATCCATCAAGGCATAAAGCACCGGATGGGCCTAGCCCGTCTGCAGGGATTGACAATTCCAACGGATTAAAAGCGAAATACGGATCGGGAGAAATGAGCACGCATACGCGAACGATGGCGGGCACGACCAACAATAGGCATGCGATGCACCGCAGCGAGAGAGAAAAACGGGCGTTCATTCTTCGCTCCCATCGTTCTCATCATGAAGTGATCGCAGCGATGCGCGCTCGTACGCACCGAGAAAAGCAAGCATGATTAATGTCTGCACGCCTACCAATATCGCGGGCCCATCTCCGATTTGGCTAAGCAGAACACCGCCTATTCCCGTGACGAGTGAACATCCCCAAATCATGAGCACCGCAGTTCGTTTTGACAATCCGCGCATGACAAAGCGGTGCGAAAAATGTTGTTCATCACCCACAAATGGGCTCTTGCCTTGGCGAAGGCGAATGATGACTACGCTCGTCAAATCGTAGAGCGGAATCGCGAGAATGATGATTGGCATCAATACGCCATACCACTTCCCACTGCCATCCGGTTGGAAGTAAGTCATCCGTGTAGTTAAAAACGCCAAGAGATAACCGAGTATGAGCGATCCACCATCACCCATGAAAACCGTGGCGGGTGGAAAGTTGAAGAACAAGAAAGCCGTCGTCGCTCCCACCATAAGCGCCAATACCGAAGCGATAAGCCACTGTTGATTTGCACAAGCGGTAACAAGGAGCAGGGATGCCGCAATAGCGACCACGCCACCCGCTAACCCATCCATATTGTCAAGAAAATTGATCGCATTTGAAATGACTGCAAACCACAAAAGTGTAACCAACACAGAAGGCCACGGCGCAAGGAAACCCAGTCCGGGCTGCGTGTCGAGCATGGTTAGTAATCGAATATCGAAGAAGTACACCATGACAAAGGCAGCAAGGAATTGGCCGCCGAGTTTAACAATCGGTCCCAACGGTTTGCGATCGTCCACCACCCCAAGTACATGCAAGAACAGGACGGCTCCGACGAGGCTCATCGCCATATTCAATCGCGATTGAATCAAGGCAAGATGCGGCACGATCGGCTTCAGCATGGGAGGCGCACTACCTTCTTCCCAGCCCCCGCCGCTCCACCACCACAATACACCGATCCCCACGATCATGGGGATCAAGATGCCAGCTGCAATCGCGATGCCGCCCGTATTCGGGATTCGTCGAATTTCAGATTTGGAGTGGCCGGTTGATCCATCTGCATCAAGATGCCCAAAATGATGTCCCAAACGGCGAACGGTGGCGGTACCCACTATGGTAATCAACCATGCCCCGAAGATGAGAAGTAGGATCAGCGTAATCAAGATGATCTATCGTATGGTCATGGAGCGTACAAGGCTCAGTTGATGCCCGCGGGAGCCCCACCTTTTCTAGGATCACTCGCAGCGGTGTAGCCGCGACCATCGGCAGCACGTCGGATGATCTGTACATTGCCCACTGATTCCCGTCGACGAATCTCATGTTGTTTGGAGCCAAGGGCGCTTTCGCAATTGAGATCATCCCATGCATTTTCCAGATATACCGCGTTTGGCATCCACTGGTGATGCAGTCGAGGTGATCGCACCGCTTCTTCAACATTCATGTCGAAAAGAAGGGTATTGATCAACGCCTGCAGGGTTCCTGTGATAATGCGAGGTCCACCTGACGCACCCGCAATAGCATCGACCTGCCCATCTTTGCCGACCACAATGGTGGGCGACATGCTGGACAAAGGGTATTTGCCCGGCTCGGGGAGATTTCGAGCAGATTGTGTGAGGCCGAACGCATTTGCCTTCCCCTTCAGGGTTAGAAAATCGTCCATTTCGTTGTTCATGATGATGCCGAATTCCGGAATGACAAAGAGCGAACCGAATTCGAGGTTGATCGTCTCAGTGCAGGCGACGGCATTCCCCCACTGGTCGATGACGCTCATATGACTGGTGCCAGCGTCATCCGGCAGCTGGATTCGCCGGGAGCCGTACTCTGATGAACCCAAGGTGTACTCTGGATCGAACTGTGCTGCTTTTCTTCGGATGTACTCCTGACTCACCAACCGCTCGACAGGCACATCGACAAATCTGGAGTCTGCCAACCATTCTGCTCGGTCCGCAAAAGCATGTTTCATCGACTCGATCAAGAGATGTGCATACTCCGGATCATAAGGAGTCGCAAAAAGGCCGTCCGTCCAATGCGCTTCAATGAATCTCAATACCTGTTGTATCGCGACACCGCCGCTTGATGGGGGTGGCATCGTATAAAATGTGTGCCCAAATGCTCGGCTTTGCAAGGGTGCCATTGTTTGAGCGGTATACCGCTCTAGATCAGATTTGACAATTTGAGGACATCGGGCAGCAATGGCATCTGCGATCTCGCCCGAGTAAAACACTGCTTCACCTTGCCGGGAAATCAAGCGCAACGTTTTTGCCAATTCGGGTTGCCGAATGACATCGCCGACTTTTGGATGACCATCGGACAAGAATCGCTTCAAAAGAAATGCGTAGCTCTCCGCGCCAATCTGTTCACGCAATGCTCCGCTTGTTTCTAATCGATCCAAAACAGAGTGGGCTGCGGAAACATAATGAGCATCGGCAGCAAATCCTTCCTCCGCGGCTCGAACGGCGGGCCCTAGAATTACATCCAACTCCAGTGTGCCATAATTCTCAAGCGCATGAATCAAACCTGCAACAGTGCCAGGCACACCAACTGCATGTGGCCCAAATCGACTAGCGTTCTTGATTTCCAACTCTTCATAATAATCAGGCCCTACCGCCGAAGGTGCAACTTCACGATACACGATTGCTACCGCCGTTGAAGGGCTTGCTACCTCTTTACCAGTGGATGACGAAGCCATGCGAATCAGCATGAATCCCCCGCCCCCCAAACCACATGAGTATGGCCGAACCACTGCTTGGCAAAAACTTGTAGCGACCGCGGCATCAACCGCATTGCCGCCCTGTGCTAACATTGCAACGCCGGCTTGTGACCCTAGTACATGATCTGCAGCGACCACGCCTCCGGTGTACACATGCGGTAGTTCGCCCTTGCCCGCATGATGGTCAATGGTCGATCCAGATGTGCAGCCGGATACTGCAAACAGCAGTAAGATGACAGCCCACAAATTCACATGGCTACTCGTCTGTTGTGTATTGCACATCATGATTCTAATTCCAAGAATGAGACTAGGGATTTCTTGATTCAGGTAAAGCGTGGCCCCACCTCAGCGTGGCGGAGCTTTCAAAGTGTATTCGCAATAGTAAGTCAGAAGAACCGTGCGCGCCCAAAAATGTCGTGCCTATGAGTGACACTGCATTTGTAGATAGCTAGGGATTAAGCATCCACCAATTTGGCGTCATCCGAAACTGATTCATCAATTTCGTCCTGAGAATAACCCAGTAAATCCATTGCGGGCTTAATGATGGGATCGATTGTCCGCACTTGACCGGCCGTCAACCGCTTTTTCCATGCATCGACGGCTTGCACATGGATGTTGTCCGCCAAATACTGATGCAAATGATCAGTCATGGGAATGCCCGCCATATCGAGAGCCTGTTGAAAGTGCTCCTGAGGGCGCTCGCACAGCTCTTCATATTTCCATTCGAGGTAATTCCCTTTGCCCATACATCTCTCTAAGTCAGCAGATGCAGTCTCGATGGCGGTCTTCCATTGGGTTGCGATCACTTCCACGAGTTTCAGATTCTGAAGGTCTTCAGTCATTCCGGGGTAGGTCACTCCCCAAGATCGCACGCGCTTGGTCAACCCCATCCTTACGCCGACTTGATCACGTATCAACTTAGGAAAGAGGCCCGGCCATTGATAAAACGGAGTCTCTTTGATTCGTCGAATAATCCGACGCTGCTTGCGGGGACGAGTCCAAAACGGCAAACATGAGCTGACATTGTCGCGACCATTGCGCACCATGTGGATGATTAACGCTTCGGGAAAGATCTTGTGAATGAAAGGCACGCGCAGACAATTGCTGGGCGTCTTTTCAAAGATGCGAGCACCACCCTTCTCCTCCTGCAAGTCTAGAAAAGCCTTGCGGAGCTTCTTTGCAATCTTCGGCGTAACCTGTTCTTCGGTAAACCGATCATGCCCGATATCCTGATTTCCATCGGTCCACAGCATTCGCTGCTCGCGAATCACCGCAATATCGTCGTGTTGATTAAAACAGGCCGCGGTCATCGTCGTTCCTGAGCGAACGGTGGCGACGAGGAGAATAAGAGGTTTGAGTTCAGCCATGATGCATGTTTTCTCGGTTGTTTCTGGGAAGCCCAGTATAGCGTCGGCGGTCTCGTCCGCCATTTTGGTGTTTCCTTGCATTCATTTTCTACAGAGTTGGACAATATGTGATCCATCTGTAACGGCTGGCCAAGAACGACCGAATATGCCTTTCCAACTATGCCGATCAGGCGAAATTCCCGGTTTGGGAGTAGCCCGTAGGCCACGTCAATACGACCTTATGTATACACATTGCGTTGATCTGAATGTAGATGGTAGAGCCCAACAGCGGGCATGTCGGATCCACTGACAACCACTTGGATTTTCTTGCGGATTATGGGCCTATGCCACGACCAATTTCTCTATTCAATCCCTACGCCTAGGCTTGTTGCGCGTGTTACGCAAGAAGCGGGCAAGGTTGTCATATTGGTATGCGTTATTCTCTTGGTTCTTCGTGGCGCGTTTGCAACCCAAGCACAGGTCAAGACAGCATCGATTGCCGAATCAACACTATCCTCACAGTCTAGTGAAGAATTATCCCTTGAGATTCAACTGCAAATCACGGGTGAATGGAGTGGTCAATTTCACATTCCAGAACAGATCGCCAATTGCAATACAATTCTTCTGTTCGAGCGTGAAGTGTTTGCGATTGATACCCATGGCCCAGAATTCACTGATCTGAATTTGCATTTTACCAAACTTGGAGAGGCGTTGGAGCGGCGCGTTCCACCCAACTTTGCCGGCTTTATATTGTTGGACTTCCGTACGTTTCCATTGCCATTGAAGCATCCGCGTAATGAGATCATGGCCATCACTCGCCTTCGAGATTACAAGAGAAAACACGTCGACGCTACACCAGAGGAAGTTGATGCAGCGGTATCAGAAGCTTGGCGAAAATCGGTTGAGCTGCTGCTCATCCGCACGATCGAGCGCATTCGTCAGCACTCTCCCCATTCCACAATTGGCTTTCGAGGGTTCATTGCCTATTCAGACAGTATGAACGAATCGCATGACACACTGCGCATGAACCTCGCATCACACAAATTGTGGTCGCACCTTGATGTTCTCGTACCAGTGTTGAAGTGGGAAGCGAATTCAACCTCTGAATCTGATTATGCACAAGAAGTGTCCGATCAGGAAACACGTATTCACGATGCGATAGATTTGGCGTTTGCGTTGGAGCAAGAACACAAAACACTCATCCATGTGCATCCGCTCATTACATGCGCAAAAACAACACCACCCACCTTTCCTGGAGCGGCGATGCATTTGAATTGGTTGAGCGAGCGTCGACTGCTTCAATTGCTCTATTACCTTGATGAAGTAGGCATGGATGGAGTTCTCTTTTCGCAATTCCTGGCTTCAAATCATCCAAAATTGCCGAACGAAATCCAATTTATTGAGCAATTCCTCAAACGTCGATTTGAATCCGCCGTCTCACATTTTTTGGCGCACGAATCATGGGATGAAGAATCGCAGGCGGGAACACATTCTCTTGCAACAAACACCACGAATGGTGACGCCAACGGAACAGGAATTGAGAGCATCGCCAAGCGGAATCCAAATCTGCCCAATCTCACACCGGAACAGCTGCGTCGCATTCGGGTACGATCATCACACGATGGCGTACGAAAATCAGGAGAAGGATTGCCCGAAAATCGAATCATAAGAATCAACTCAGGCCGACAATCTGCTGGCAAATCCCAGGCACGTTCAAAGCGCAAGCAAAAGCGACCGTCGCGATCCACTTCGCGGCGAAAGAACACGCGTTCAGTATCAAACGGAGTGGTGGTCCGTCGCAGCGATACTTCTGGCAGTACCGACAGCGTAACTGTCACGAAGAGCACTGCAGAAAACACCAAAATTGATAAGAAAACCAAAGACGAGCAATAGACGTCTTTGGGCAGCGATATCAAGAACCGCAAGTCGTACGCCATGCGACTTGATCATTCTACTCAAACCACCATGCATCGGCTGGCGGATCTTCAATGATCACGCGAGACAAATATTCCACCGCTTTGTACAATCCTTCTCGCGTTGACATGTACGAATCTTCATGCTCAATGGACAAAACGTGGTCATATCCATAACGCCGAAGCATGGAAATGAACGGTTTCCAGAACTCATCACCATGTCCATAGCCGCAGGTGCGAAACACCCACGATCGTTCATTCAATTTGCCATATGACCTGTAGTCTAGCGTTCCGTTAATACGTGTCTGATGCTGATCGATGGCTGTGTCTTTCGCATGACAATAAAAGAGCAAGCCCGCTTCACCGATCACCCGAGCTGCTTCTATGGGATCAATTCCTTGCCAAAAGAAGTGTGAGGGGTCAAGATTGGCACCGAGATTTGGCGACCGCTTGTCCACGCTGGCTGCTTCACTCAGACGAAGGATGGTGTAGGGGTTATACACACACATGCCCGGATGAGCCTCCCACGCAATCTTCACCTTTGATTTGGCGGCGATCTTGCTAGCCTCTTTCCAGTAGGGAATCAAAACATCGTCCCATTGATATTCTAATATCTTTTGAAAATCGGTGGGCCATCCACTGGTGACCCAATTTGGCGTTCTGTCTTGTGGTCCCCCGCCCGGGCAACCAGAAAAAGTGATGACGATGTCTGTCCCCAATTTGGGTGCTAATTCACATGCAGTGACAAATGCTTCATGATCTCGCCGTGCATCACGCTTGCTCGGATGCACCGGATTGCCATGTACTGCCAAGCCTGACAACATCAGATCGTGATCGGCCAGCCGAGCCTTGATCTCATTTTGCAAGGCCTTGCTGGCATTCACCTTTCGAGCATCGAAAAATGGTTGGCCAGGATAACCACCCACTGGAATTTCAATGGCGTCTAACTCCAACGTCGCGCAATACTGCAACGCGGAATCAAAATCTGTCCCATTGAACAACGCTGCCATCACGCCGAGTTTCATTTTTCGAACTCCCAAGCAGTTTCACAAACTAGATCGCAAACTTTGATGCGCATGACAAACATGCACTGCTATCAGCCTATCGTAAGGGTAGTCCAGTGGCTAAGCCACGATGAGGATGGTGGATTGAACGATTCACGTGACTCGGCTCCCAGATTTTGAATTGGTTGGCTCACAAATGTCAATTTGCCTCCCCCAACTCAAGCGAAATTCCTCTTCCAAGGATGAACGTAATGACCGACATGCAACACGACCCACCTTCTCGTCGCCGTCGTCTTGGGGTTTGCTCGTGGTCACTGCAGCCTACATCCCCGGCTGATTTGGTGAGCAAAGTTACTCAAACGGGGCTTTCAAATGTCCAACTCGCCTTGGATCCCATTCGCCTCGGAGATTGGGATGTGCAAACCACGTTGAAAACGTTCGACGAGAGCGGCCTTGCCATTGTTTCAGGCATGATGACGACGAGAGGCGAAGATTACACCACATTAGAATCAATTCGCGATTCTGGCGGGGTTCGGCCGGATGAACATTGGGAATCCAACAAGCGAAATGCAATCGAAAATGCGGTCATTGCACAGAGATTAGGCGTATCGCTCGTAACCCTCCATGCAGGGTTTTTGCCTCATCATCCACGTGACCCGGAGCGGAGGAAGATCATGAGCCGATTACGGGCGATCATTGATATCTTTGATTCACACAATATCAATGTCGCCTTTGAAACCGGTCAGGAAACGGCGGAAGTTCTACTCGATGTTCTAACACAGCTCAATCGACCGAATGCGGGCGTCAATTTTGATCCGGCAAATATGGTCTTGTATGGCATGGGTGATCCGGTCACGGCTCTCAGCCTACTCGCTCCTTATGTTCAGCAAATCCACATCAAAGACGCAATCGCAACGACCTGCTCAGGAACATGGGGAACTGAAGTGCCCGTGGGAAAGGGCGATGTAGCATGGGAGAAATTCTTTGAGGTCATCAAGGCCCGCGAGATTGAGTGTGACTTCATGATCGAACGGGAAGCCGGAAGCGATCGCATTGAAGAAATCATCGCTGCCAAGACCTTGGCCAGCTCATGTATGCGTTCTCAATGTTAATAATCTGCTTTGCTGCCTAAGAAGCAGTTTCAATGTCGCCGCCTCTTGCGGGTGGAACGCCCTTTGCGATTGGTCCCGGCCCCACCGGGTGTTCGGCCATCATTGATACCCTTTTCGAGTTCCTCCCGAGTGAATTTTCGTAAACCTGATGAAGTCTTAAGCGTATCTACCTGATCTCGTAGCTTAGCAGCCTTTTCAAACTCGAGATTCTCAGCGGCCTCGTACATTTCGTGTTCCAAAATGCCTACCAACTCTTCGCGCTCGTATGTCTCTTCGCTGGCTGCGGAAACGGCGTCACGAACCGTTTGTTGCGCTTTCAGTTCCATTTCAATGCCCCGACGAATGGCCTTCTTAATCTGCGTCGGTGTGATGTTGTTGGCTCGGTTGTGTTCGATCTGGATTTCACGTCGTCGATTCGTTTCGTCAATCGCTTGTTGCATGGCCGCCGTCACGGAATCAGCGTACATCACGACATGCGAGTTAACATTGCGGGCGGCTCGACCCATTTGCTGAATCAGGCTGGTTGCACTGCGCAGAAATCCTTGCTTGTCTGCATCCAAGATACACACAAGTGAAACCTCGGGCAAATCCAAGCCTTCGCGCAACAGATTGACACCTACCAAGACATCAAACTCGCCTTCGCGTAACCCACGCAATATCTCCAGTCGATCCAATGTTTCTATTTCACTATGCAAATACCGTACTCTTAGACCTTGTTCATCCAGATAACGTGTAAGATCCTCGCACAAACGTTTGGTAAGCGCGGTCACCAAGACGCGCTCTCCCCGCTCGGTAACCTCTTTGCAGCGAGTTATCAAGTCGGGAACTTGTCCGCGGGCGGGATGAATGGTAATCTCGGGATCAATCAAACCGGTCGGCCGAATGACCTGCTCAACAACCTCGCCGTGACATCGTTCAAGTTCTACATTGCTTGGAGTCGCGCTGACATACACCACCTGAGGAACTATTGCTTCAAATTCTTCGATCTTCAGTGGTCGATTGTCTAACGCACTGGGCAAACGAAACCCGTGATCCACCAATGTGTTTTTTCGTGCTTGATCACCGAAAAACATACCCTTCACTTGGGGAAGTGTTACGTGTGACTCATCTATAAACAGCAACCACTCCTCGGGGTTGGAATCGGGCACATGATTAAAATAATCAAGCAATGTCCACGGACGGCTACCGGGCGGGCGGCCATCAAAATGCCTTGAGTAATTCTCAATGCCAGAGCAATACCCAACCTCTTCGATCATCTCAAGGTCATATCGAGTGCGAGCAGTAAGACGTTGACATTCGACGAGTTTGCCTTGTGCTTCAAGTTTGCCCGCGCTTTCTTTGAGTTCCTTGCGAATTCCTCCCAATGCATCTGCCATCTGATCTTCGGGCATCACATACTGAACGGCAGGAAAAATGAAGTAGGACTCGGTATCCAGAATCACTTCACCCGACGTCGGGTCCACAACTTCAATGCGATCAACTTCGTCGCCAAAGGTCTCAATTCTGACGGCAACTTCCTCGTGTGCGGGAAATACTTCTACGACATCTCCCCGAACACGATACGTACCACGCTCAAGATCGATCGAAACACGTTTGTACTGCATTTCTGCAAGCGCGAGCAAGAAATCACGCCGATCAATCGTGTCACCTTTTCGGACCGCAAAGACGCGTTTCCGATACTCTTCTGGAGAGCCGAGGCCGTAAATGCAAGACACAGAAGCGACAATAATCACGTCTTTACGACTCATGAGATTACAGGTGGCCGCCAAACGCAGGCGATCCAGATTGTCATTCCGTGAAGCATCCTTTTCAATGTAGATATCTCGTTGCGGTATGTACGCCTCAGGCTGATAGTAATCGTAATAGCTAACAAAGTAGCTCACCGCATTCTGTGGAAAGAGCTCCTTCATCTCCTCGTATAATTGGGCCGCTAGCGTCTTGTTATGGGAGAGAATGAGAGAGGGTTTCTTGACGCGCTCAATGACATTCGCCATCGTAAACGTCTTACCCGTTCCTGTCGCGCCAAGTAGACATACATGTGACTGACCGGCCAACAATGCTGTGGATATTTGATCAATTGCCTGAGGCTGATCGCCTACAGGTTCGTATTCACAGACGATCTTGAATGATCGGGCATCTTGTTCACGCATCATCATCATCATGGCCGTCAATGATAGAACAGAAACGAATCAGGAAGTCGTCACCGTCACCATAAAGAGTTACAATATTGTCTCAACGGTTGTCTCAACGCTGATATTTAACTTCACCATTGCTGGAATTTCGTACGCCTCGCTGCCAATCCTCATCCATTCATCGGATGCCTCGCACTACACTCAAAGTGTTAGATGCAATCCATACAACTTTCTCCAACGAAAATGGGCTAGGGTCATTGGCCAAAAAGCACTGATCGCAAACCTCATTTGCTAGTTGCGCATGCATCTGCACATTGAGGAGTGCATTGGGTTCTTTTATCGGTATGACCGAATGACCGCGATGACAACTCCCTGAATCTCACATTGGCGCACGCGAATTGGCTCAAAAGCTTTGTTGGCGGGCTGCAGTCGAATGTGGTCCGCCTCTTTGAAGAACGTTTTCAATGTTGTTTCCCCGTCTGGAAGAAGGGCAACGACACGATCGCCATCTCGAGCGGTGCTTCGACGCTCTACGAGAACATAGTCTCCATCCCAGATTCCTTCATCCCGCATGGATTCACCTTCAACTTGCAGCGCAAACGTGGAACCCACTTGACCTCGCCGTGGACCAAAAAACTCTTCAAGATCCAGTTCATCCCGATCCTGAATTTTCTCAATAGGGTACCCGGCTGCAATCCTACCAACCAAGGGAAAGACAGTTGGGCGACCTTCATCAGGAATGACAACGCCTTCACTTATTTCCAAAGAGCGAGCCTTGTTCGCATCTCGACGAAGTGCGCCTTTGCGAATGAGAGCCTCGACGTGTTCGAAGACGGTGACCTTGCTGACGCTGATCTCGTCCGCTATTTCCTGTAAGGTCGGGGAATAGCCGGAACGCGTCCGCGAATCTCGAATGATTTGCAAGATACGCAACTGCTTTGGAGTGAGGTTCATCGTGGGAATTCCTTTCCTCAGCTTCTCGCAAGAGATCATCATTGCCACTCGACAACGCTACGCTCTCGTGATCATGCTTGGGATTATTCGACCAATCGTATTTGAGTTCCGATGTATCCGCTGCTGCCGGCGAATTCATATTTGAGTCTTCTGCACATTCTCTTGAGGCGCCATCTGCGTTAGGTCCTGCTTCAACATTTGCTTGCTGATCTCTTGGCTGAATGGGCATCGTATTCGCCGCCGGCCCAACTGCTCTTCGATTCATTTGCTCGCTTGACCAACTAGCGGAATCCGTTGAACAATCCGCGATTGCCGTATTTTTGTCTTGATCATCATCACCTGAACTCGGCACTCCACGATCGTCCGCGAACCACAATAAGTCCTTCATGCTTGCGATGCCGGTTACTCGTGCGAGACTATCCAAACGGTTTGCCACACGGGATTTTGATAATCGGCGATTGTTTGATCGACCCGATCGATGCACATTTACCGATGCTTCGTACCGATCATTGTGAGAAAGATGTTCACCTTTCTCTTCGTCTCTAAACACCGCGATGCGATCAACCAATTCTGCAATAGAGATACGTTGCCTCGCCAACCAATGTTGTGCTACACGCATCCGACATGCAAGCCCAGCTGAAGCATGGGACAGTGTGTCCGGTTGAGGTATGACAATGGAAGGTCTCGCAACCAATTTGCCGTTCTCTTCGCCCACGGCCGTGACAAAATCCCCGCCGGGGCCCAATTTCAATAGCGGATGCTGCATAGCGGCTCATGCTCCAGAAAATGAAGTCTGCACCAAAATTACGGGCCCGCCGCACACCATCGGATTCAAATCCCGTCGAAGGTCCCCGGTACACCTGCAAGCAATAATCACGATTTCGAACGCTTCAATGCATTCTCGCTGATATCGCTGCATTCTCACTGCCCAATGTGATCTAATTACCACGCAATCGGACAATACCGAATCGTTCCACGCCTTTGGTGCGGCCAAGCCGCTTGCGCTACTCCACGCCTGAGACATACCACCTATTCAAAATGCAAAGATCTTCTGAATTTCAGGCACTGAATGCTTCAATCCCAGGAGATCAGTCTGATCTCAGAAAATGGTCATCCATCCTGAAAACCTGGACTCAATCAAAGACGCTGCCATGTGAATTGGTTGACAAGTTAAATCGTCAGCCTCTTCGCAGGAGTTGTCTGAACGAGGTCCAAAGGAATCCAATGCATTGGGAGGTGGTGTATCTCGCGCCCACTGTTGAGCACTCAGCCTCCGCTGTTCGGTATATATTACCCTATCAGATACCTGACTTCAAGCTATTAGCCGAACTTTTCCCGAATATCGTGAGATTGGAGATGCTGATCCCCAAATCGGACCTCAAGAACGGGCTCCCGATAACCGATGGTGCTCTTGAATTCCCACGGTCGGAAGTGCTCCCGACCTGATACTTGCAGAAACGCACCAGATATGACAATGCCCATCATAGATTTTGTTGTTCGACGATTCACTCGATCCCGCGGGCTTTCAAATTCGTCTAACTCTCTGCCGATGACGTTCTTGCCTCCGCAGGTCCCTGTAACTGAGGACCCATGTGTTCTTGCTCTGCAATCGCTGGGTGATGCAGTTGTTTCCAAGGCTACGGATGCTGGTTCATTGCCAAATAGATTGGACAAGGCATCAAGTGATGAGACAACCACTTGGCCAACCACGGGCCGCAATCATGATGATGGTGATGATGATGGATTGAATTTCAGTTCCACCTCGTCGTTGCAGGCTGAGGCGAGCGTACTTGAACGCCAACAGTCATTGAATGCAACAGAACGGTATCGCCAAATCGCCATTCGCTGCATCATGGGAGAGAAAGCAAGAGCATTGCTCGATTTACAATCGTGGCGAACGGAGTCATTGACATTGCCCCCCTCTGCCGAGTTGTTGTATCAACTCCTCCTGGATGAATCACAATCGAATGTTGCAGCCCAGCCCGTAGCAAGTGGTCCTGCCCAGGACGACAACTTACAACTGATGATTCTCAAATTCATCCAAGCATCAGTACGAGGCGATGAACTTGAAGAACGTGAATGGGCAAAGCACTGCCGAAATGCAGCAAGCGGCCGCTTGACGACTTCATCTCGCCAGCGGTTGGCGACTTTGGGATTGACCGCAACAACTCCAGACAGCCAACAGGAAGATGATCCAGCGGGCTGCAGCAGCCCCGTTTCTCTCAATGAGATACGTGAATTTGAGTCGCTCATTCCCGCTCTCACCGCAGGGTTAGAGCACAATGTTGATACTTGCTCCGATGATGTGCTGGCGATCGCGTATGCGATTGAAAATACGCTGCCGGAGTTGCTCGATGACAAGCAAGCGATGCAATCATTGGCCGTCTTGTTTGACCTCGCAGATCATGGTGAACGAGCAGACTACTGGCAACATCAGTATGAGCAACAGTCGACTAGCATTCCGAATGTACAAATAGCACAAGGTGCCCATTCGTCCATCACTCGTCGATCGTCTGGGGACAACTCCACCGCTGTTTCTACGGGCGAGACTGCCAATCCCTCAACTACTCCAATCGCTCAATCCACACCACCTCGAACGATCGTTGCAAAGGAATCTGCCTAATGCTTATTCGATCGGAAGAACGACGTACTGCAGTATGGCAGCTCCGTTCCGCGCGACTGTCATTGCGAATTGGATCCCCCTCGACCGCATGGAGCGAGATTGACCGGCTTGTCAATGCATCAATCGACAACGGCTCACCTTCACCAGCGACTTTACGACTGGCATTTGACATCCAATTCGAACAAAAGCAGTATGCCGAGGCGCGACACTTTGCGCAGCTAGGTTTGTTGCTATGGCCGGACAAATTGGGGTTCATTGAACGATTGGCAAAACTCGAACTCTGCACCGGGTCACCCTCCGCTGCAATGGCATTGGTGAAACCCATCGCTCAGGCTGACCGAACTCGAATTCGCGCGAGAACGATCTTGGCCGCAGCGTATGAACGTCTAGATGATCATGTCGGAGCATTGAATACGTTTGAAGAGTTGCTCAACCTCAAATCGATGAGTCGAGATCTTGACCTGCGAGTACATTGCGCTCAAGCGGCTCGACGTGCTCATCAACCCGAGCGAGGGTTGCGCGTACTTGCGCCGC
>PJEL010001775.1_pt1 | contig 20808 bp, 15 predicted proteins | sample 1853271 | NCBI WGS metagenome assembly PJEL01 (sample SAMN08108733, study PRJNA415343) | Invertebrate metagenome, whole genome shotgun sequencing project. | host: Globobulimina | place: Sweden: Gullmar Fjord | collected 2015-08
CCATAATCAGCGCGAAGGCGGCAAGGAGAATGATGCCCGACAGCGGACGCTCGACGAAGGTCATCGGGTCGCCCTGGGAAGACAGCAGCGAATGCCGCAGTGATTGCTCGGTCAGCTTGCCCAACACGATGGCCAGCACCGCCGGCGCCACCGGATAGTCCAGCTTACGCAGCAGGTAGCCGACCACGCCGAACAACACCATCAGCGAGACGTCGAACAGCGACGAGTTCGGCGAATAGCCACCAACCAGGCAAAGCACGAAGATAATCGGCGCCAGGATGGTGAAGGGCATCACCAGCACCTTCACGAAGAGCGGGATGAAGGCGATGTTGATGATGACCGTGAAGATATTGGCCATATAGAGCGAGCCGATCAGGCCCCAGACGAAGTCCGGATGCTCGACGAAGAGCAGCGGTCCCGGGCGCAGCCCCCACATGATCATACCGCCCAGCAGGATCGCCGTGGTCGGCGAACCGGGAATCCCCAGGGTCAGCATCGGCAGCATGGAGCCGGTGGAGGCCGCGTTGTTGGCCGATTCCGGCGCCGCGACACCCACCACGTTACCCTTGCCGAAGGAGTCGGGATCCCTAGAAAATGTCTTGGCCAGACCATAGGACATCAGCGATGCGGGCGTCGCGCCGGCCGCCGGCAGGATGCCGACGAAATAGCCCAGCACCCCGCCGAACACCGAGACGCCCAGGTAGCTCTTGGCGCGCTTGATGTTCTCGACAATCGAACGGAAGTTCGACTTCACATAGTGCACCTGCATCTTTCCGCCGGACACTTCCATGGTCCAGAGGATTTCGCCGATGCCGTAGATGCCGATGGCGAGGACCAGGAAGCTGATTGGGTGACTGAAGCCGTCCAGGTCAAAGAACATCAGTCGCGGCTGGCCGGAGATGATGTCGAAGCCCACCGCGGCGAGCACCAATCCGATACAGATCGAAAAGAGGGTCTTGGGAATGTCGTCGCCGCCCAACCCGATGAAGGTGGCGAAAGCCAGGATCATCAGGGCGAATTCTTCCTGCGGCCCGAAGGCCAGAGCGAACTCGGCTAGCGGCGGCGCCGCGACGGTGAACAGCACGACGGAGACCGTGCCGCCGATGAAAGAGGCGATCGCCGCCGCCACCAGGGCCTGATCCCCCTTGCCCGCCATGGCCAACGGTCTTCCGTCGAAGACCGTGGCTACCGCTGTCGACGCCCCCGGTATGCCCAGGGTGATCGAAGAGATGGCCCCGCCGTACATGGCCCCGTAGTAGAGCGCGGCCAGGAAAATGATGGCGGCGTTCGGCGGCACCAGGAAGGTTAGCGGCAGCAGAATGGCCACGCCGTTCACCGAGCCGAGACCGGGCATCGCGCCGATGAAGAGGCCAACGATACAGCCGCCGATCATCATTGCCAGGTTGACTGGTTGAATGGCCTCGAGCAGACCGCCCATGAGCGGATCGATTATTGTTTCCATTTCCGTCTTACCGCCTGCTTAGCAAGTTTCTTATTGTCCGTCCGCTCAGGCCTTCATTGCGGCCCTGGCGAACCCGCACAAATCCGTTCATCGATTTCAGTAAATGAGATCGTAAATCGGATAGAACGCTTCCTCCGTGATGCCTTTCGGCAGCGATGTCGTCAGCGCCCATTCGAAGAGCATGAAAATTACGATCGGCGTCAAGATCGCCAGGGACATCGTCATCTTCCAGGAGTGCCGCCCGAGGAACCGCACGAAAGCGATCATGAAGAGGAACACCGAGAGGTATAGCCCAAGGAACTGCGTACCGAGCAGCAACAGCACCAAGCCGACGACCACGGGGCCGACGATCGCCAGGGTATTGGAGCTCATGAATTCCTCGGTCGAGCGCGACTGCGGCGTCAACCCCCGAAACCATCTGATGATGGTCCAGATGCAGGCCAGCAGCATGCCGGTGGACAGCCAGAAGGGCCAGGCGCCGCCACCGGGGCCCTCTTTCGGGACCCAGCCGATGTTGAGCTCCGTGCTCTTCCACATGATCCCGGCGGACATGATGGCAAGGATGATTGCCACCCAAATTTCGGCAGTACGAACCGACATACCGGCGCCTCCCTAAAACGCACAGCTGCAAACGAGCTACAATGTAACGATGGGTCCGAAGGCGGCTTCGTGCCGCGTCACTCTGCGCGAGGAACGGGGGGTGATCCGGACGTCACCCCCCTTCCCCTTAGCGCTTACTCGCCAGTGATGGCTTTCGCACCGACTTTATTGATCAGCTCCACGTGACGAGCCAACTGCTTGTCGTGGAAGGCTGCCAGATCGGCACCACCAACCCACTCCTCGCACATCAGGCCTTCGTCAGCGCAGTACTTCTGCCACTGCTCGGACTTGAAGACCTTCTCGAAGAGGCTCACGTAGAACTCCTGAGCTTCCGCCGACATGCCCGGAGGCGCGTTGAAGGAACGCTGCATGAAGTAAACGATATCGTGACCCAGTTCCTTACTGGTCGGCAGGTCCGGGAAAGCCGCCAGACGCTCGTCGGTGAACTGCACCAGCGGAACGCTCTGCTTGGCTTTGTAGAACTGCATCTGCTCAGAAGGATTGTTGACCGTCGAAGCAATGTGCTTGCCGATCAGGTTCTTGGCAACGGTGCCACCACCCGGGAACGGAATGTAGGTGATGTTCTTGATGCCAAACTCGGCCTGCAGCATGGCAAAGAGGATCGAATCCTCCTGACCCTTGCCAGTGCCGCCGACGTTCCAGTTGTCGGCCGACTTCACGGTGCTGACCCAATCATCCAGCGAATCGATGCCGCTGTCGGAAGTCACCCAAAGCTGGAAAGTATCCAGCGCCATCAGGCCGATCGGCGTGAACTTGGTGACATCGACACCGAGACCTTTATTGATGATCGGAGTCGTGTAGTAGCTGTTCAGGGTCACGAGAACGGTGTGGTCGTCACCGGCCTTGTCCTGAATGTAGCGCAGCGCTTCCGCCCCGGATCCGCCCGGCTTGTTGATCGGAATGAAAGGACGCGGCGACATATCGTTCTGGTCGATGATGCCCTGGATGAGGCGAGCGAGCTGATCGGCGCCACCACCGGTGCCCGCCATGATGATCATCTCAACAGGCTTCTTCGGCTCCCACGCTTGCGCGCTGGAAACCATGGCGCCCGCCATGGCGACGCCCATACCCAGGGCAAGCACGCCCCCGGTCAAAATTCTTTTGCTAACTTTCATGCTGAAATACCTCCCGCTGTTTTTTTATTGGATAGGCCTTCTAGGGTATTCTCCACTAGGTTGAAAACCCAGCATTTATTGAACCAAGTACCGTATCCTGTCCATTTTTTTTCACCCACTCCAAGTGCCCGGCAAGCATCCATGGTGTGTGGTATACAAAATACCGTGTGATAGTCCTCAGGTCTACTCTTCTTATTGCATCAGGCGAAAATACATAGAATTATTGCACTGCAATATTTCAGTTTTGAGAACGCAAGCCTCTGTGCATCTTGCCTTTTTCTCTTAGATATCGATTATTTATGACGAGTGTTCTGTTTTGCTTTCGGTAAGGCGCAGCGCCGTCAATAAAATCCGCTTCGCAGTCGCACTAAAAGCTGTCTCCGACGCCGAGCAAACCGCCCTCTCCCCCCAGGGGCAGATCCCGAGAGATGAGAACTCTCAAAAAACCAACCACCTCAAGTTGCGCCTCGCAAAGCGCAGAACGCACCAGAAACCTCCTCTACTAGTGCATCAGCAGGATCGGCAAATCGGCGTGGTCGACGACGTATTGGGTAACCCCACCCATGATCAATTCTCGCTGCCGGCTTTGACCATAAGCTCCCATCAGCAGACAGTCCGCACCCGCGCTCTTGGCGCCGTCGAGCAGGATTTTGGCGACCGCGGAAGACGTGGTGGTAAAGCTCTTGATGGTGCAGGAAATGCCGTGGGTCTCGAGATAGACCTTCGCCTCCTCGGCTGACACCGGCAGGTCCTTGCCTTCCTCGGCCAAGAGCACAACAGAGTCGGCCTTTTCGAGAATCGGCAAAGCCGCGGTCATCGCACGGGCGGACTCACCGCTGCCGTTCCAGGCAATGGCGACCTTCGCACCGACAGACTCCACAGGCAGATCCGGGCACATCAGGACCATCTTGCCGGATTCCAACAGGGCCGCTTGCAGGGTGTTAAGGCCAAGGTTCTGATCCCTGTCGGGTTTGGCCACCACAATGAGGTCCGCAAGCCGGCCACGCACGCCGATGACATTGGCCTGCTTGCCGGTCGCTTCCCGCCAGGTTGCGGACACCTGGTCCGTCGGCCTGGGCCCGCCATTGACTTCCAGAACGCCGCGGCTGGCGCAGTAGTCGTCGAACAGCTTGCGGACCTTGCCCTCTTCCTCATCCGCCATGTTGCTGGCAGAACTCAGGATAGTTTTCCGCAGCACAGCGGGGATCGGAACGCCGTAGGGAATCATGTCGTCCGGCTTGGGCCGGCAATGGAGGACTTCCAGATGAGCCTTATGCCGCTTGGCAAGGCTCAAGGCGTGATCGAGCGCGCCCTCGCCCTTGCCGTCGCCACGCACCGGCACCAACATCGTACGCAAACTCATCCGGGTTCCTCCCTCTAAACACTTCCCGCAGCTTTTTCATCTGCGGTGAACAACTCCCTAAGCGGCCAGATCCAGAGGCCGAACTACTTAGAACAGGCCCTGAATCAGACCTGCCTGGTCGAGCTTGATGCTATTGGCCGAAGGAACGCGCGGCAGCCCCGGCATGGTCATGATCTCGCCGCAGACCGCGACGACGAAGCCGGCGCCCGCCGAGAGCCGCACCTCGCGAACCGGGACCGCATGGTCGCTCGGCGCACCGCGTAGGTTCGGATCGGTCGAGAAGCTGTATTGCGTCTTGGCCATGCAAACCGGCAGGTCACCGTAGCCGGCGTCTTCCCACTGTTTCAACTGGTCGCGGATCTTCTTGTCGGCAATGGCGCCGGAAGCCCCGTAGATCTCTTTGCAGATCGTGTCGATCTTGTCGAAAAGGGAAAGCTCGTCCCCATAGAGAGGCTTGAACGCGGCACCGCCGGCATCGAGCAGGCCGACCACCTTGTTGGCCAGTTCCTCGGTGCCCTCGGAGCCTTTGCCCCAGTGCTCGCAGATCACGGCGTCGACGCCGAGAGTCTGGGTGAACTCCTGGATGGCCGCCAATTCGGCCTCGCTGTCCTTGATGAAGCGGTTGATGGCGATCACCGCCGGTACACCGAACTTCTTCACGTTGGCGATATGGCGTCCGAGGTTGGCGCAGCCCTTCTTCAAGGCCTCGACGTTCTCTTCACCAAGCTGATCCTTGGCAACGCCGCCATGCATCTTCAACGCCCGTACCGTGGCCACGATGACCACCGCTTCGGGGTTGAGGCCGGCCTTGCGGCACTTGATGTTGAAGAACTTCTCGGCGCCCAGGTCGGCGCCGAAGCCCGCTTCGGTCACCACGTAGTCCGCCAGCTTCAAAGCGGACTTGGTGGCCGAAACCGTGTTGCAGCCATGCGCAATGTTGGCAAAGGGGCCGCCGTGGATGAAGGCCGGGTTGTTCTCCAGGGTCTGCACGAAGTTCGGCATCAGCGCATCTTTGAGCAGCACCGTCATCGGCCCATCGGCCTTCACGTCGCGGCAGTAGATCGGCTTGCGGTCGCGGGTATAGGCGATAACGATATCGCCGAGCCGCTGCTGCAGGTCGGCCAGGCCGTCGGCCAGGCAGAAGATCGCCATGACCTCGGAGGCCACGGTGATGTCAAAGCCGGTCTGGCGCGGGAAGCCGTTGGCGACGCCGCCCAGGGAGGTCACGGTGTCGCGCAACGCGCGGTCGTTCATATCCAGCACCCGGCGCCAGGTCACGCGGCGTTCGTCGATACCCAGCTCGTTGCCCCAGTAGATGTGATTGTCGATCAGGGCGGACAGCAGGTTGTGCGCCGAAGTGATGGCGTGGAAGTCGCCGGTGAAGTGGAGGTTGATGTCCTCCATCGGCACGACCTGGGCATAGCCGCCGCCGGCAGCCCCGCCCTTCATGCCGAAGCAGGGACCGAGCGACGGCTCGCGCAGGCAGATCATCGCCTTCTTGCCGATACGATTGAGACCGTCGCCGAGGCCGACCGTCGTCGTCGTCTTGCCTTCGCCGGCCGGCGTCGGCGAGATCGCCGTCACCAGGATCAGCTTCCCGTCCTTATTTTTCTTGAGAGAATCCAAATACTCGAAGCTGACCTTGGCCTTGCTGGGACCGTACTGCATAAGAGCATCGGAAGGCATATTGAGCTTGGCCCCGATCTCGGTGATCGGTTTCATACTAGCTTCGCGGGCGATTTCGATATCGGACTTGGGCATGACGATTTTCCGCCTGTAATCTATTAATTGTTGTCTTCCCTGGCCGCCCTGCGGGGGTTCCCGCAAAGGGCCGGAGCGTTTCCCTGTTTAGCTACCGAGCTTGGCACCCACGGCGAGACCGGCCTTGGCCGCGAAATCGCCGGCGGAGATCTTCTTGTCGTCGTGCGGCCGCACCTTATCGATCCGGATGGCACCCCCGGCAGCGGCCACGGTAAAGCTGTCACCATCGACTGCCAGCACGGTTCCGGGCTCACCGGAGCCGTCGACCTTGCGGCTGTCGAAGATCTTCAGCTCATTGCCGTTGCACAGCGTCCAGGCCCCCGGTTGCGGGTTGGTACCGCGGATCAGGTTGTAGACCTCGGCGACCGGCTTCGACCAATCGACCTCGGCGTCGGCCTTGCGGCACCAGCTCTCGTAGGTCTTCTTGCTGTGATCCTGCGCGACCTTCTGCGCCTTGCCGTCGCGCACCAGATCGACACACTCGCACATCGCATCCACGCCCATGGGGAAGAGATGGTTGAAGTAGAGCGTCCCCAAGGTATCGTCGGGACCGATTTCAACAGTCTTCTGCAAAATGACCGGGCCCTCGTCGAGGCCCTCATCGGGCTCGAAAATGGTCAGTCCGGTTTCTTTGCGACCCATGATGATCGGCCAGTTGATCGAACTGGGACCACGGTGCAGCGGCAGCAACGAGGGGTGATACTGAATCGTCCCCTTGGTCGGCAGGTCGACAACCGGCTGCGGCACGAAAAGCGTCACGTAAGCCATGACACAGAGGTCCGGCTCGAAGGAGCGCATCAGTTCCTCGGCCTCCGGCGTCTTCCAGGACGACGGCTGATGCACCGTCAGCCCTTTCTCCAGGGCGAACTCCTTCAGCGGGTCGGTCGGCCGCCCCTCCTTGTCCGGCGCGCAGAACACACCGACGACGTTTTCACCCCGCTCGAGCAACTTCTCGAGCACTGCTTTCCCAAAGGCCTGCTGGCCGTGGACGACAATCCGCATCCCCGTATTCCTCGTATCTTGTCTAGACCACTGGTCTTGATAGCTGATGAGCATCTATTTGCGCCGCGTCATATGATCTCGTCGCAACGCTATTCATTCACTCGGCGGCGGCTTGTTTCGGCATATCGCCGAGAGCACCACTCGCCCAGGCTTCCTGGATCTCTTCCTCCGAAAGGCCGAGCACGTCGCCCAGAATTTCATTGGTGTGTTCGCCGAGCAAAGGCGAGCGCGTCACCTCGGCCGGCGAGTCCGATAGCTTGATCGGGTTTCCGACGGTCAGGTACTTGCCGCGCTCCGGGTGGTCCACCTCGACGATGGTGCCGGTCTCACGCAGGCTCGGCTCTTCCGCCAGTTCCTTCATGGAGAGGATTGGTCCGCAAGGAATGTTGAGCGGATTGCAGGCCTCCATGACTTCGAGCTTATTCTTGGTCTTGGTCCATTCCTCGATGGTGTCGAAGATCTGCGGAATCTTGTCGAGCCGCGCTTCGGGCTTGGCATAGGCTGGGTCTTCTTTCCACTCCGGCTTGCCGATCAGGTCGCAGATATTGCCCCAGACGGCCGCCTGGGTGATGAAATAGACGTAGGCGTTGGGGTCCGTCTCCCAGCCCTTGCACTTGACGATCCAACCCGGCTGGCCGCCGCCCGAATCGTTGCCCGCACGTGGCACAGAGTCGCCGAAGGCGATACCCTGGCCGTACTGGCTGTATTCCTTCAAGGGGCCGTGCTCCAGGCGCTGCTGGTCGCGCAGCTTGACGCGGCAGAGATTGAGCACGCCGTCCTGCATGGCCGCCAGCACGCGCTGGCCCTTGCCGGACTTCTCACGATGATAAAGTGCCGTGACGATGCCGAGCGCCAGGTGCAGGCCAGTGCCGGAATCGCCGATCTGCGAGCCGGTCACGGTCGGCGGACCATCGAGGAAGCCTGTGGTCGAGGCCGAGCCGCCGGTGCACTGCGCAACGTTCTCGTAGACCTTGCAGTCCTCATAGGGGCCCGGACCGAAGCCCTTGACCGAGGCATAAATCATGCGCGGATTGATCTTCTGCACATCCTCCCAACCGAAGCCCATGCGGTCCAGCGCGCCGGGAGCGAAATTCTCCACCAGCACGTCGCAGGACTCGACCAGCTTCTTCAGCACGTCCTTGCCCTTCTCGCTCTTGGTATTGAGCGTGATGGAGCGCTTGTTGTGGTTGAGCATGGTGAAATACAGACTATCGACGTCCGGAATATCACGCAGCTGGCCGCGGGTCGCATCGCCTACACCCGGCCGCTCCACCTTGATGCAATCGGCGCCAAACCACGCCAGCAACTGCGTGCAGGTCGGACCGGACTGCACATGGGTGAAATCGAGAATGCGGACGCCTTCTAGAGCTTTCATTTTTTGCCCCTATTTTCTTAATGAGTTAATTCGATGGAGCCGGATTACTTCTTGGCAACCACGCTCTGCGGGTTGAGATTGCCGATGCGGCCGCTTTCAGTGCCCGCATTCTCGTCAATCACCGCGTTGATGAGGGTCGGTTTTCCGGAATCCATGGCCTCGTTCACGGCACGCCGCAATTCGTCGGGAGACGTCGCGTAGACGCCGACGCCGCCGAAGGCCTCCATCATCTTGTCGTAGCGGGCATCCTTGACGAAGACCGTCGGCGCCGCATCGGACCCACCGGTAGGATTGATATCCGTTCCGCGATAGATGCCGCCATTATTGAAGACGACCACGCAGATCGGCAGGCTGTAGCGGCAGATCGTTTCGACCTCCATGCCCGAGAACCCGAAAGCGCTGTCGCCTTCGACGGCCAGCACGGGATGTCCGGTCTCCACGGCGGCCGCGATGGCCTGGCCCATGCCGATACCCATGACGCCCCAGGTCCCGACATCGAGACGCTTCCTGGGCTTGTACATGTCGATGATGCTGCGGGCGAAATCGAGCGTGTTGGCGCCTTCGTTGACGAGAATGGCATCCGGCCGCTCCGCCATGACCGTCCGCAGCACGCCCAGCGCACCGTGGAAGTCCATCGGCACGTTGTTGTTCTGCAGACGCGGCGCCATCCGTTCGATGTTGGCCTCTTTCTTCGACGAAACAGCCTCGGTCCACACTGCCGGCGGCGGGGTCCAGTTGTCGCCCATCCCGTCCAGCAGGGCGGAGACGCAGGAGCCGATATCACCGACCAGAGGCGCGGCGATCTCCACGTTGCTGTCCATCTCCTTGGGCTCGATGTCGATCTGCACGAACTTCTTGGGCTCGGTACCCCAGCTCTTGCCTTTGCCGTGAGACAGCAGCCAGTTGAGGCGGGCGCCGATCATCAGCACGACATCGGCTTCCTTCAGCGCCAGCGAACGCGCCGGTCCCGCCGACTGCGGGTGCGTATCGGGCAGCAGCCCCTTGGCCATGCTCATCGGCAGATAGGGAATACCGCTCTTTTCCACGAAGCTGCGAATTTCGTCGTCGGCCTGTGCGTAGGCCGCACCCTTGCCCAGGATGATCAAAGGCCGCTTGGCCCCCTTCATCACCTCAAGCGCCCGCTGGACCGCATCCGGCGCGGGCAGCTGGCGCGGCGCCGCATCGATGACCTTCACCAGCGACTTCTCACCGGCCGCGGCGTCCAGGGTCTGCCCCAGGAGCTTCGCCGGCAAATCGAGATAGACGCCGCCCGGGCGCCCCGAAACGGCCGCGCGAATGGCACGCGCGATGCCGACGCCGATGTCTTCGGCATGCAGAACACGGTAGGCCGCTTTGCAGAGCGGCTTGGCGATGGCGAGCTGGTCCATCTCTTCGTAGTCGCCCTGCTGCAGGTCGACGATTTCACGCTCGGAGGAGCCGGAGATCAGGATCATCGGAAAGCAGTTGGTCGTCGCGTGGGCCAGCGCCGTCAATCCGTTGAGGAAACCGGGCGCCGACACCGTCATGCAGACGCCGGGCTTTTTCGTCAGGTAACCGGCGATGGCAGCGGCATAGCCAGCATGCTGCTCGTGCCGGAAGGAGATAACGCGCAGGCCTTCGGCTTGCATATAGCGGCCCAGGTCCGTGATCGGAATGCCGGGCACGTTGTAGATCGTCTTGATGTCGTTGAGCTTGAGCGCGTCGATGACGAGGTGAAACCCGTCCGTCAGCGTCTGCGGTTCAGCGTCTTCACCCAAATTGGCATCCATGCTCTGTGCTGCTGCCGTATCGCTCATCCGTATCTCCATAGGTCCATATCGCCTCCAAAGCTCACCGCAATTTGCTGCGGCTTCCGCCTGGCATTGATTAATCTAGATAGTCGACGTGCGCCTCGATGTGCGCCGCCAGGTTCAGGGTATGCTCTCGCACCAGACGCTCGGCGAGTTCGGTATCGCGCGCTTCCAGGGCTTCAATGATGTGCATGTGATCGATGATCGAGCGATTGGCCCGGTCCTGCTCGCTGATGGTGCGCGCCCGAATGCCCTTCATATGCAGGAACAGACGGTCAGCGGTCTCCTTCAGCAGCGGGCAGCCGCTCAACTCCAGGATCGTCTCGTGAAAATCGATGTTGCGATCCGAGTACTCATCGATGTGCGCCTGCACCTGTCCGTTTTCGAAGGACGTAAAAATCTTGCGCAGCGAAGCAATGTCTTCGTCGCTGGCCTTCTCCGTAATAAGGCGCGCCGCCATGCTCTCCAGCGCCGCCCAAACGGTGATCATTTCCAGGATCTCCTTGCGCGTCTTACGTACGATAAAGACGCCGCGCCGGGGGATCACAACAACCAGGCCCTCCTGCTCCAGCCGGGCCAACGCTTCGCGGATCGGCGTGCGGCTGATCCCGAGCTGCTCGGAGAGCTGCCGTTCGTCGAGCTTCAACTGGGCATCGTCGGCATAGATATTCATCGACGTGATGCCATCGCGCAGCGTGCCGTAGATATGCCCCTTCAGACTGAAGGTGTTGGCAATCGGCTTGAATTCGAGCTTGCTCGGCAACATGGCGATTTATCGGTGCCCAATGGCTATAAGAAGGCTGAGTAAGGAGAGGCACGCGAAGGCCCCTGGTTCGTGGTATACATTAGCCCAGGAACCAGAAACGGACAACAAGAAACCCCTAGGGTCGAACCGGGAAGTTATCCACAGACCTTATCTAAGGTCTTATATTTCCTGATCATCTATCGGTATTAACTAAGAAATTCGACTTCTCACCGATAGATATGAACGGTTGTAACCCGTATCCCACTACCCTCGTCGCGTCTCAGGACCTTTGCGATCAAGGAATGTTGTCGCGGAGGAAGACGTCGATGCGGATGCGTTCCTGATCGGCCACGAAATCGCTACCTTCGCAGGCGGACAGCAGAACCCGCGCGGCGCTGCGCACCTCGTGTCCCGGGTCCTGGTTGATGATGGCATCAATGCGGCCACGCACCAGTTGCCTGCGCGTGAAGGGGGTCAGGTCGTGAGCCACGAAGACGATGTCGTCGGCGCGCCCGGCCGCCTCCAGGGCACTGACGATGCCGCGGTTACCAGCACCGACATTATATATACCGACCATATCGGGGGTTTCCGCCAGCAGCGCCTTGGCGACCGCCTCGACTTTCTCGTAGTCGTCGCGTCCTTCGCGCACCGGCAGCACCTCGAGATGCGGAAACTCCCGCGCCATGACCTGCTCGAACCCGAACTGCCGTTCCACATGGTCACGCAGGGCCAGGGACCCGGCGATCAGGCCCACCTTTCCGGAGCGCGGACCGACGAAGCGGCCAAGCAACATGGCGGCGGTGCGCCCGGCGGCGGTGTTGTCGATCCCTACATAGTGGGAGCGCCTGGCGCTGGGCGCGTCGGAGACCAGGGTGACCACCTTGACGCCGGCCTCGACCAGGCCATTGATTGCCTCACGCACCGCCGGATGATCCAGCGCCACCACCGCAACCCCATCGAAATCGTCGCTGAGTTGTTCCAGTTCCTCGGCCAGCGCCTGGCCATCGAAGACGTCGACCAGGCGCACCGAGATACCTACCCGCTCCACCGTCAAGCGGGTGGCAATTGCTTCGACCTCGTCCTGCAGGGACTGCATGAAGGTATTGGTGCCGGTCGGCAGGATAAAGCAGAAGCGATAGTCGCGCGCCCGCGCCAAACGCGCCGCCAGCCGGTCGGGCTGATAGGCCAGTTTGTTGGTCGCCGCCTCGACGCGCTGAACCGTCGCCGGACGCACTCCGGGGCGTCGGTTGAGGACACGGTCAACGGTCGCGACGCTGACACCCGCCTCCCGGGCGACGTCTTGAATTGTTATGCGCGCCACGTCTTGCCTCTTCACGTTTGAGGGTTGAGCATGGCACTGCACTGTGATGCACGCAACTCAGTAAATGAGGTTATGCCTTCTTCGCTGCATCCGTGGGACCATGGAAGCTAGAGCCCTCCCAAAAAGGCCTTCAGGAACGCTCGAAGCCGCGCTTCAGTTCCCAGTCGGTGACCCGGCGATCATATTCCAGCTGCTCCCACTTCGCGGTGTGGACGTAGTGGTCGACGACCTCGTCGCCGAGGGCACTGCGCAGCATCTTGGACTTCTCCAGCGCTGTGATTGCCTCGCGCAGGGTCTTGGGAATATCGCGCAGTTTCTTGCCGCTATAGGCATCGCCGATGTAAGGCTCGGGCAGGTCGAGCTTTTCCTCGATGCCGGCCAGGCCCGCCGCCAGCAAAGCCGAGAACGCCAGGTAGGGGTTGAGGTCGCCGCCGCCGACGCGGCACTCGATGCGAATGGCCTTGCCGCCTCCGCCGCAGAGGCGAAAGCCCGCGGTGCGATTGTCCAGGCTCCAGATTGCTTTGGTCGGCGCGAAGGTGCCGGCCTGGAAGCGCTTGTAGGAGTTGATGTAGGGCGCCAGGAAATAGGTGATGTCGTCGGCGTATTTCAATTGCCCGGCCACGAACTGGCGCATCAGCTTGGACATGCCGTGCTCGGCCTTGGGATCGAAGAACAACGGCTTCTTGCCGGTCTTGTCCCACAGCGATGCGTGGATGTGGCAGGAGTTGCCGGCCATCTCGTAGTTCCACTTGGCCATGAAACTGAGCGCCTTACCCTTCTGGTGGGCGATCTCCTTGCAGGCGTTCTTCAGGATCACGTGGTTGTCGGCCATGGGCAGCGCCTGGTCGTAGCGCACGTTGATTTCCTCCTGGCCCGGGCCCCACTCGCCCTTGGAGTTCTCCACCGGAATGCCGGCGCCCTGCAGGCCCTTGCGGATGGCCCGCATCACGTCCTCTTCCTTGGTGGTCTGGAAGATGTGGTAGTCCTCGATGTAGTAACCCTCGGTCTTGATATCCTGATAGTGCTTCTGGTGGGCGCTCTCGTAGGTCTCGTCGAAGAGGTAGAACTCCAACTCCGAGGCCAGGAAGGGCTTGTAGCCCTTGGCCGCTAGACGCTCGACCTGGCGCATCAGCATGGCGCGCGGCGAGTGCGGCACCGGCGCATGCTCGTGATGGTCCAGCACGTCGCAGAGCACCAGGGCGGTGCCCTCCAACCAAGGCAGTTCCCGCAGTGTCGACAGATCCGGCTTCAGCACGAAGTCGCCGTAGCCCTGGGCCCAGTTCGCCGCCTGATAGCCAGGCACCGGCTCCATGTCGATGTCGTTGGCCAGCAGGTAGTTGCAGGCATGGGTCTCGTCCTCAGCCGTATCGACAAAGAACTCGGCCTGGAAGCGTTTGCCGATGAGGCGGCCCTGCATGTCCACCATGCAGACGAGAACGGTATCGATACTGCCGTCGGCAACGGCTTTCTTCAGCTGCGGGAGGCTCAAAAGACCAGACATCAGGGTACTCCGGTTCGAATCGTGGGGGGACCGACGTCACCCCCTAAGGAAAGAAAAGACAAAGCACAATAATCGCCCCTTCGACGCGGGTCGAGGCTCGTTACAAGGCGGCCGCACCGCCCGGTTGCAACCGCCAGACGCGGGTCCACGATGCCTCAGTTTCCATCGTGCAGGCGGTGATTGAGCGCGGTCAGCCCCCGGCGCGCCTGGTCATAGATCTCGAAGGACCGCCCATAGATCCGGTGGCGCTCGGCGTCGGGCAGGTTCTCCTCGGTGATCTTCGCGCAGCGGCGCACCGCCTCCTCCGGCGTGGCGAAAATTCCGGCCCCCACCGCGGCCACCAGGGCAGCGCCGAAGGAGGCGTCGCCGTTGGCCGGCACCTTCACCGTCAGGCCGGTAACGTCGGCGATGATCTGGCGCCAGGTGGCGCTGCGCGCACCACCCCCCAGCAAGCGCATGTCGCCAAAGCTCGCGCCCGAGAGACCCTTAGCCGTCCGCAGCACGTCGTTGAGCGCAAAGGCGATGCCCTCGTAGCAGGCCCGCGCGAAGTGGGCCCGCGTATGGCCCAGGGTCAGGCCGATGAAGTCGCCACGCAACTTCGGGTCCCAGTGCGGCGCCCGCTCCCCCATCAGATAGGGATGGAAGATCAGGCCGTCACAGCCCGGCGCGATGCCGCTCGCCAGCCGGTCCATCTCGGCGAAGGCCGTCTCCTGCGGCAGATCGGCGAAGAAGGTGTCGCGGACCCAGCGATGCGCCGTGGCGCAGGCGTTGATGCCGGAGGCCATGTACCACAGCCCCGGCATGATATGCGGATAGCAGGACACCGGCGGATGCACCTCCGGCCGTGCGCAGGCCAGAAAGACGACGCCCGCCGTCGCCAGCTTGATGGCGCCCTGCCCGGCTTCGATGGCGCCGGCGCCGTAAAGCTCCACCGTGGTGTCGTTGGAGCCGATCACGACCGGCGTCCCCTCGGCCAGGCCGGTCGCCTGGGCAGCCGCTGCGGTTACCTTGCCGGCGATGTCGCTGGGCTCACCGACCGGCGGCAAAGTCGTCATGTCCCAGCCGATGAGATCGCAGATCTCCGGCGACCAGCCGCGCGTTTCGACGTCGGACATCAGCGCGCCCAGAACATCGGAATAGTCGGTCGTCCAGTCTCCGGTCAGCCGGCTGCGCAACCAGTCCTTGGCGATATACAGGCGCTTGGTCCGGGCGATGGCGTCGGGCTCGTGCTTTTGCAGCCAGGCCAGCTGGCAGAGGCTCCAGGTCGGGTTGGCGCGGTTGAGGCCCTTGGCGATAATCGTCTCACCGGCGCGGTCGTGCAGTTCCGCCGCCTCGGCCACGCTGCGCTGGTCGTTCCACATGATCGCCGGCCGGATGACCTGGCCGTCGGCGTCTTCCAGCACCGCGATGTGGGCGCCGGCCGAAACGCCGACCGCGGCGATGTCGCCGGCGGGAAGGCCCGCCTTCTCCAGGACCTGGGGGATCACCGCGCAGAGCGCCTGCCACCAGCCGGCCGGGTCCTGTTCCGACCAGCCGGGCTGGGGCGTCAGGGTGGTGATGGGCGCCGCGGCCTCGGCCAGCGTCGCCCCAGTCTCGTCAATCAGCGTCGCCTTGAGGCTGCCGGCCCCGAGATCCACACCGAGAATTGCCGTCATCAGGCCGGGTCCTCCGGCGTCACGTAGGCGGCATGAATGCCGCCGTCGACCAGCCAGCCGGCACCGGTCACGTAGCTGGCGGCGTCGGAGCAAAGGAACAGCGCCACCTCCGCCACCTCGACGGCTTCGCCGAAGCGGCCCAGGGGCATGTGAACGCGGCGGCGCTCCAGCTTCTCCTCGGTATCGAAGAGCTGGGCGGTGAGCGGCGTGCCGATCGGCCCGGGCAGCAGGGCGTTGGCGCGGATGTTCTGGCGGCCGTACTGCACCGCGATCTCCCGGGTCATGGCGAGGACGCCGCCTTTGGAGGCGGTGTAGGCGAGCTGCGGCACGGCCGCCCCCATCACCGCCACCAGGGAGGACATGTTGAGGATGGCGCCGCCACCGGCCCGGCGCAACGCCGGCAGGCCGAAACGGCAGCAGTGGAACACGCCGGTCAGGTTGATGGCGATGGTGCGGTCCCAGGCCGCCTGCCCGGTATCTTCCGGGCCACGGTCGTCGCCCAGCATCACCCCGGCATTGTTGAACAGCGTATCGACCGCCCCCAGGCCTTCTTCCGCCGCGGCGATCATGGCCCGGACGGAGTCGGCGTCGGAAACGTCCACCGTAATACCCAGCGCTTTGCCGCCGGACGCGGCAATCTCGCCGGCCGTCGATCCCGCCGCCTTGGCATCGATGTCGGCCACCGCTACCGCTGCGCCTTCACGCGCGAAGAGCAGCGCCGCCTCGCGCCCGATCCCGGCGCCGCCACCGGTGATCACCGCATGTTTGCCTGCCAGGCGTCCTTCGCTCATTCCATTCCCCCTGCCCGTTCCCCTTGCTGATAGGCTAGCCCGCTTGGCGCCGGCCCGTAAGATCATTCCGGCGAAGGTAGCTTGCGTAACTTGGCAACTGCAACATAATGTTGGTAGTTACCAACCAACAAACGGCATGCAATTCAGTGAGGAGGCGAGAATGGCGGGGGATGCGGTGAAGGAGATGATGGCGGCGCTGAAAAAGATGGGCGCGCGCTACGTCCGCTTCGAGTTGCCGGACCTGCACGGGACCAGCCGCACCAAGGTGATCCCCGTCGGCAAGGCCGAGAGCTATGCCCGCAAAGGCTTGAACTTCTACGGCGGCACGATCGGACTCGACACAGCCTCCAACGTCATCGGCGGCAGCGGCGTCCACGAGGAGGTCAACTACCGCGACCAGATGCTGATTCCCGACCCCTCGACCCTGCGCGTCGTGCCGTGGCTGGAAGACACCGCCAAGGTGATCTGCGACGCCTATTGGTCGCCGGGCGAGCCGGTCGGCGGGACGCCGCGCACGGTGCTGGCCGAGTTGCTGAAGCGCGCCAACAAATTGGGCTACGACGTGATGTTCGGGCTGGAGTATGAGTTTTATCTGCTCGACCCGGAAACCAAGGCTCCGCTGTTCGGCGGTGTCCACATCTTCAATGCCACCCGCAACCAGTACGTCCCCTTCCTCGACGATTTGCTCGACCTGCTGCAGGAAGCCGGCATCGACGTGATCACCCACAACTGCGAATACTCGCCCTCGCAGTTCGAGATCAACTATGGCCCCGGCCTCGGCCTGGAAGGCGCCGACAAGGCCTTCACCTTCAAGAACGCGGTCAAGGAGCTGGCCCACCGCAGCGGCTACCTCGCCACCTTCATGTCGAAACCGGCAACGGATATGGCCGGCTGCGGTTGCCATGTCCATATCAGCCTGATCGACCGCAAGACCGGCAAGAACGCCTTCTACACCAAGGGCGCCAAGGGGGGCATGAACCCGCTGATCCGCAAGTTCGCCGCCGGCCAGCTAACTCATGCCAAGGCCATGCAGCCGCTGATCGGTCCGACCCCGAACTGCTACCACCGCCTGAAGCCGCACACCTTCGCGCCCTCCAACATCTCCTGGGGCGTCGAGGACCGTACCGCCATGGTGCGCATGAAGGATGTCGGCGAGGAAAACTGCCACATCGAAATGCGCGCCGGCTCCGGCATCACCAACCCTTACCTCTCCGCCGCCGCCGTCCTGGCGGCGGGCCTGCTGGGTCTCCAGAACAAGGACGAACTGCCGACCCCGTCGGAGGGTCCTTCCGAGGAAGATCCCAAGCACCCCAAGCTGGCCGGCAGCCTGGAAGAAGCCCTGGCGGCCCTGAAGAAGGACAAGGCCATGCAGGAGATGCTGGGCGAAGACTTCGTGAAGCTCTTCACCACCGTCAAGCAGGCCGAACTCGACCGCTTCCGCAGCCACGTCACCGACTGGGAACGCGACGAGTATCTGGAAATTTACTGAGGAGACGCTGGGCAGGGTGCGCAGCGGCAGCATTGTCGTTCCGGCGACAACGTCGCTGGACCAACGCGCTCAAGAAACGTGGTTGGGCAGCATCACAGTGACGGCTGTGCCCTTGCCGACAGTACTCTCGATGCTCAAGTCGCCACCATGCAGGTCGACGAGAGACTTCACGATCGCCAAACCCAGGCCTGTGCTCTCTTGGGATTTATGAGGGTCGACCTCGCCCCTGACGAAGGGGTCTGTCACGCTGCCCAACTTTTCCGCCGGGATGCCGCTTCCGGTATCGACGACTTCGAGAACGTGGACTTGACCTCGGAGTGTTGCCCGAAGCGTGATCCTGCCGTTCTGCGGTGTGAACCTGATAGAGTTCGAGAGAAGGTTCAGGAGAATCTGCTTTACCGCCCGCCTGTCGGCGTAGAGCGGGGGCAGGTCTTCCTCCGCCTCGATGACCAGCTCGGCGCCGATGGATTCCGCCCTTTGCTTGATGACGGCCATAGACTCCGTGAGAATTTTCGCAACGGGGATCTCCACCTTGGCCAAGGATAGTTTGCCGGATTCAATGGCCGACAGATCGAGCAGATCGTTGACCAGCGACAAGAGGTGCTCGCCGCTGGAACATATGTCCCTGGCGTACTCTTTGTACTTCTCGTCGATGGCCCCAAAGTATTCTTGATCGATTATCTCCGCGAAGCCGATGATGGCGTTCAGGGGTGTTCTCAAGTCGTGGCTCATAGCGGCCAAGAATGCGGACTTGGCTTTGTTGGCAACCTCCGCCTCTTCTTTAGCGGCGAGAATCGCCATTTCGGCCTTTTTTCGTTCGGTGATGTCGGTGTTGGTCGTACCGATCCCGATTATGTTGCCGCCTGAATCGCGAATGGGAAATTTCTGCAAGAGAGTGATGCGCACCTGGCCGTCGGCAAATGGCGTTTCCGTCTCGAACTCGACAATCTTGCCCGAGGAAAGGACCTGCGCGTCCTGCGCTTCAATTACCGAGGCATGTTCGGCAGTGTAAAAATCGTCGACCATCTTGCCTTCGATCGTCCGCCCCTTGGGATTGAACCATTTATGCCAGCACTCGTTCGCGTGAATGTAGTATCCCTGCGTGTCCTTAAAGAGGATGGCTGACGGCGAGGCGTTGATGAACGACCGGAAGCGCTCCTCGCTGTCTTGCAACGCTTCTTCAGTGCGTTTGCGGTCGGTAATATCGTCAACAACCGAGATGATCAGACTTGGATTTCCCTCGGTGTCATGAACAGCCGACAACCAAATGTTGGCCCATACGATATGGCCATCTTTGCGGAGATAGCGCTTTTCGCGCGAGTAGCTCTTGAGCTTACCGCTTTGAAGGAGTTTGTTGTACTCGACCGCCTCATCCAGCTCTTCAGGATGCGAAATGTCGACGGCAGTCAGTTGAAGTATTTCTTCACGGCTGTAGCCGAAGATCTCGCAAAATTTCTCGTTGACCTCCAACCAGCGCGCCTCTCGGGGGGCAACGGACCTCAACGCCACGCCGAAGGCTTCCTGTTCGAACACGCTATTGAAGAGGTCGATTCCGGTCTCGAGGCCGATTTTCGTCTCAAGAGTTTTCATACGAGTGTCCTAGCGCGGCGGCCCCTGCCTGCATTCACGACTCGACAAATGCTCAAGCAATATGGCGACCAGCTGAATATATCGAAACCGATGAGATAAACTCATCCAATGTCATTAAAGCTGCCGGCTTTTTGAATTATCTACTCCTGGCACAACTGAGGGCCGCGCCATTTCAACCTTTTCGTTCGGAATGAGTCCCTGGACAGCCTTCCCGCACAAGCGGTTGCCTTCGCAAACAGGAAAAGACGCCCGGCGACTCAATGCCCGGTGGGCGGCAGGTGCAGGGCGACGGCTTCGATCTGGTCGTGTCGAGCTTCGACCCGGGGATAGAGATCCATGACTTCGGGGTCGTGGCCGGGGATGATGTGGTCGGCACTGTCGGCGAGACGCTCGACGGTCTTGTAGCCCTCGAGCATGGCGCCGACATCGACGACGATGGGAAAGGGATCGCGGTTGCGGATGTTGGCATAGTAGTGGCTCGCATCCGAGGCCAGTACGATGAAGCCGCGCGCAGTGGGGACACGCACCACCTGCAGGCCCTGGGTATGCCCCCCGACGCGGTGAAGCGTCACGCCGGGAGCGATCTCCGCCTCCCCCTCGTGGAAGATGACGCGCCCGGCATAGACCCTGCGGACCATCGCGACGACATCCTCCACGTCATAGGCGTGGCGCAGCATGTCGTGACACATGAGCCGTCCGGTCGCGTAGGCGATCTCGGCATCCTGAAGATGGAACTTCGCTTTCGGGAAGTCTTGAAGGTTGCCCGCGTGATCGTAGTGCAGGTGGGTGATGACGACGTCTTCCACCGCGTCGCAATCGACGCCGAGCCCCTCGAGGGCCTGCCTCGGCGGCTGCAGCAACGTCCGCCCCCGCTTCTCGGCCGCCTCCGCGCCGAACCCGGTATCGACGACGATGGTGCGGTCTTCGCCCCGGATCGCCCAGACGAAGTAGTCCATCGACAGCGGACCCTCGTGCGGATCGGGAGAGATGAAGTTCTCCTGAGGCTGCCGCTCGACGGTCGCATAGCGGAGCGCGAAGACCTCGTAGCAGGGCGATGTGCGGCTCTCCGTCACGAATTGTCCTCCGCTTGAAAATCCAGCGCCGCGAGATAGCGGTAGACCTCCGTGTGGTCCGCACCGGCGCCGAGCTTGGCGTCGGCTTTGGCCCAGAGGTCTTCGCAAGCCTCCGCCAAGGGCGCGGCCACCCCGGCGTGACGGGCGATGTCGG
>PJEL010001776.1_pt1 | contig 20802 bp, 21 predicted proteins | sample 1853271 | NCBI WGS metagenome assembly PJEL01 (sample SAMN08108733, study PRJNA415343) | Invertebrate metagenome, whole genome shotgun sequencing project. | host: Globobulimina | place: Sweden: Gullmar Fjord | collected 2015-08
GGTTAATCAGACATTCCTTGTTACATAAGGCATTGAAAAATAGCGAAAGAAAAACCAACGGCTATGGGTCTTCTTTGATGAACATTTAAATCATCGCATCATTGAATGCATCACAAGGGATATCATGGAAAAGACACTTCAAACCAAACTGGCGACTAGCCTACTACTGCTGCGAGTCTGCATTTTTATCGTCTGCTTGTTCTGGGGCTTGGATAAGATTCTGGTGCCAGAGCACGCGACAAAGGTGCTGTCTGGCTTTTACGGCATCGACATCTCCAACAACGCGATTATGGCTATGGGGGTCGCTCAGCTCGGCTTTTTAGGCGCGTTCGTCGTCGGCATGTGGAAGAAGTACACCTACGGTGCCATTTTAGTCCTACATGCAGGTTCAACCTTCGCCTCTTTTGGAAAATACATGGACCCGTTCAATAACCTACTATTCTTCGCCTCTTGGCCAATGCTCGCAGCCTGTATCGCACTCTTCTTACTTCGTGACTACGACACTTATAGCGTTTCCAACTAACACAAAGGGCGCCGTTATTGGCGCCCTGTTTGGTTGGCTTTCAACAAAACAACACTGGCATAAAATGCCAAGTGTTGGGGATTCTGATTTAGCTGTTTGTTTTTTGAAATCGTGCACTGGATATTTGATGATGTGGGGTTTAGGCTGACTCTTAGGTACTTGTTATAAGCGCGTTTAGTCTAACAAAGAACCTCTAGCCAAAGACTTCGTTACTGCCAAGTTTTGATACCAATTGTTAAACACCAGTTCAAAGTCTTTAAGAACGATGCTACCGAAATCATAATTTCGATACTGCTGACACAACCTAAAAAGCTGTCGACTATCACTAATTGGGACTCTGAACCGAATTAATGAACTGTGCGCTGTAACCAACTTATAACGGCTGTCAAAAGTTACCCTTAACCCCGCTTCGCTTAATTGAGCTCTAAGTTCATTTCTAAACTGTTCCAAAGAATCACTGACAGGAAAACCTTGCAGTAAAATGCAATTGGGTGATGCACTAACACCTTGATATTTTATTTCTATCTGTTGATTTGAACTCAAGACTGAACGAAATATTTCGGTATAAGAATGAATATTGATTTCGCCGAGTTCAAACTCTGGTACGCATGAAATTACCGACAGAACGGTTAGGTGCAGTTCTTCAAGCGGATGGTAGTATTGGTTGGGTTCTATTTCACATACTGCTTTCTGAAAGCTCATGATTTCATCAAGAACAGAACGATTACCCTGCTTTAAATATGCCAAAGCTGTAATCCCCCTTCGGGTATCACTAGCAATATCTAATAGATGCGCGTCTAGCTCATAATCGTTGTGAGCAGATGTTAGCTCAAACCTTTGCCACATCTCGTCATAAATACTCTGAATCATTAGTTCCCCAAAGCGTATAAATACCAATTTAGGTGCGAACAACGCTATCACCTAAACGAAACCATACCGCCCTAAAAACGGAACCCAAGCTTAAACCGAAAATGCTAAGCTTTGGGAATCACTCTTAAATGCTTTGCTATGTGGATGTAGGCAAGGAATTGATTATCTGGTTATACATGTTGTTGAGGAAGCCAAAAACTTTACTGTCCATCCCTTGCTTATCAAAAATATCCAACTCGAAATCAACTTTCTTAAGCTTTAGGTCATCTAGTGATGTAACTACAAATACACCAGTTAGGCCATTACCGTCTAAATATGCCATTATCGCATTCTCAGAATAAGCCCGAATCAGCACACGCTCAGATCCATCAGTATAAAAGTCCTTTTGATTTGATGCTACGGTATAACCCGCAGCTTGACCTGCAATAATTAAGTAAACACTGATGAGTGCCAAGCGCCAAAATGAAGCATTTCCAAGTACTTTATACCTTTGAACCAAGCCGCTAGTTTTTTGAGTAAACTCGATAATTTCGCGCTGAGCTTCACTATAAGAACCATATTTTTTGATCTCGAATAAGGGCATTACTATCTGAATCCACATATTTACAAATGGTACAGTAAGGAAGAAAAGTTTCTGATACCAAGAAGCGTCAACAAAAAAGCATAAAATTAAGCTTGGTACAAAAATAAGTCCATGAGAATCAAAAACCTTAGCCAAAGGTTTGTCGGCATATTTATCATTGATAACTGTCGTTATGAGATCAAGAGCTTGGAAAACTAGCCCCGTTAGCCCAATAACAGATAGCCCTGCAACAATTATTGATTTTACCTCGACTTGAACTAAGTCTCCTGGCACCTCAAAGTATGATAAGTAACTTTTTTCAAAATTGTACGCTACTAAATAAGATATAGCAGTTACTGCTAAACCTAATATTGCTTCATTAGTAAAAAGCGAACTACGAGTTGTCTCTTCTTTCAATCTGGAACCTCTAAATCCACATGACGCCTTGCTAAGGTGTGAGCAAAGCAATACCTTAGCCTCCGCATAATACCTTAAACACATAAACCAACGCATAGTAAAAATGCCACGCGTTGCGAATCACTCTTAAAAGTCCCAACATACCATTCACACTATATCACTACGTATCAAAATCAAACTTAAGCCATTGATTTTAAATAAATTACATTTCTTTCAGTGTCGCATTATCTCATTACATCTCACAGCTCTGGCACCCCCTTGCGTACCCCTAAATCCATTGGTAAGTTCTAGGGACACACACAGAAAAACGGAGGGTAACAGCATGGCTGGTATCTCTAAATTGACAAACACACAACTAAAAAATTCAGCACCAAGTGATAAAGAATACTCACTATCGGATGGTGGTAATCTCTATCTGCGAGTACGTAAGAATGGCTCTAAGAATTGGCTATTTATCTACACCGACCCTACCACAAAAAAGCGCAAAAAAATCGGGCTGGGTTCATACCCTAGTATGACGCTTGCGGAGGTTCGTAAAATAGCCCAAGAGCTTCGTGTACAGATAGCCAATAACATTGACCCTAAGGTTTATCGTGAAAAGCAAAAGCTGGAGCGTTTCATTGAAAGCGGACTTACCTTTGAAACTATCGCTGAAAGCATGCTTGCAAGAGATGAGGCTAAAGAAACCACAAGACGAGAAACCTTGATTAATGAAGCTCGGAAACAAGCGATAATCAATGACACCGACTTTGGTGAAAGCGAAATTGAACGCATCAAAAATCACGTAAGAACCACGTACCGAAAGCGCTTGTTCTTCAAGCGTCACTTGTACCCAAAACTGGGGAACCTACCTCTCAGCTTTATTACACCAACAGGAGTGATTGAAGTGATAAAGCCGATTCAAGCTAAGGGGCAGTTAGAAAATGTAAAGAGAGCTTGTGCTCTTGTAAATCAAGTCATGCGCTTTGCTGTCAACAGAAACTATATCGGAAGTAACTGCTTAGCTGATATCAAGGATGAGTTTGTTAAACCAAAGGTGACTCACATGCCAGCAGTTGAACCAAGAGAGTTGGAATCCGTCATGAGCACTATGTCTAATCACACTATGAAACTGGTGACTCGCTGTGCATTTGAAATGCAACTGCATACGATGACTCGTGCATTTGAACTCGCTTCTATGCGTTGGTGTGACATCGACTTCAAGAAAAGGCTTTGGACAGTTCCTGACTTCTACACAAAATGTGTACGTGAGCACCTAGTCCCGCTGAACGAATACACCCTCGGTATATTAGAGTTCATGAAACCAATCTCGGGAGAACAAGTACACGTATTTCCGTCCGATAAGCCTAACACTAAGTATCCGCATATCAGTCCATCCGCCGTGAATTCAACGTTAAATCTCACGACGCTAAAGGGACAATTAGTCAGTCATGGATTTCGAGGTATTGCCAGTACATACCTTAATGAAAATACGGACTTTAAAGTCGATGCGATTGAAATGTGTCTGGCTCACTTGGACAGAAATACAACCCGATCTTCGTATAACAGTGCTAAGTATTTAGAAGAACGAATCAAGATACACCAATGCTGGAGTGGCTACATCGTAGAGTCAACGGGAAGGCACTACTCCATCGCCAGTCAGTATAAAGATAAAGCCGCATAACCAGTCACGGTTAAAGCAACCTACAACACAAACACATTAATACTTTATGACAGCCTTAATGAATTAAGGGTGCGCATTCTTGCACCCTTAATTCGATAAAATGGAGAGTTTCCAATGAAAAATGAAGCAAACACGAGCAATTCTAACGTCCAGTTCACCGTCAAAAAATTTAACGATGAGTCCCTTCCTGCACGATTCAAACACCTAATGAAGCACTGTGATAAACCGAATAACACGCAACCTCCACTCTCTTCACCTAACAAAAGAATGCAGAGAGTTTTGAATGCTAATGGGATCTCACTCAATGAATTTGGGGCTTATCAACTCAAAGTTGCCGCCCCACTAACTTTCAAATTGAAAGGACTTTCTCGCCCTTGTTATCACACGGCTCTCAAAACCGACATTCCCGAACTTGCAATTAAACGAGCGAAACAAGTAAAAGCCGAGATTAAGCCATTCTTCAAAGATCAAGGGGTCATTATTGATGAGCTAATAACTATGCAAAAAGTGACGTTTCTCCATAGAATCCTAGCCGTCCTGTATAAAATAGGATGTCAATTTGAACCCCAGTTTGCCAACTTAAAAGAGGATGAGTTTGATTTTCCAGAGTGGGGAAATCTTGACCTATCAAACGTAGAAGATTACGTGGCCTTTCCTTATCAGGAGCGATGGGAAAATATGATGTTAGATAAGCTTAACGCTGGCTATTCACCATTACGCTTCATCGAAGCCAGCGCTAGTCTGTATCCGTTTTTCCAGTTTGCGAAAAACGAGCTACACAGCACGGGACAAACTAGCTTCCCAACGATTACCGCAGAGCTAATCCATCACTACTTCAAAACGCTGAAACAAAACAGCGTCCAAAAGAAAGAACGAGAGCAGCATCGATATGCCATCCACTTTTTCTTTCGATTGCTAAACCAACAGGGCTACAGCCACGTTAACACCAGAAAAGTCCTTTCCACTTTCCTACCTATGTTTAAATAATGAGGTTTATTATGTCGTCAGTCACTATTCCAAATGTTGTCATCAGACATGCTATATACGCCATTGATGAAGGCTACCTACAACAGCCAGGCCATGATTTTTCTAATTTCATTCGTCACGGCGTAGATATTTACACATTAACGAAGATTGAAGCTATCGTTCGCTGGTTGAGAAGCGAACCTTACCTCACCAAACAAGATTTGAGCACGAGAGGCGTTAGTGAAAAATTCTTGGATAATCACTTGAGTGGAATGGATAACATCCGAGAACTGCTAGGCATCCAACATTATAACTTTTTGGATTTTCTAGAGCAGAATCATCATGACATAAATAATGAAGTTATTTTGTCATACTACCAATACCAGACTTTTATTGATGATATTCGTGAGCACTTTACTCTACCAGAGTGCGAGATATTACCTATCCCCGCCCTAAAGGTCAGGTTGAGTGCTCACTGTGTCATAAATTCAATTACATTACTCAAACGTTGCTTAGCACCCGTACCAGCCAATGACAACGAAGCCTTGGTGGTTGGAGTGGGACTCATGCTTAGCGATTATGAATGTTTGCATCACTCTAAATATTCACCTGTCGTCACACTTAAGCCAAAAAATGAAGAGCGTAAAATTGATATTGAGATTCGATGCTTAGCGTCAGAGTTTTCTGAAGATACTGAAAACGGGATATGCGTGGTCGATGACATCGGAGCAATGAGATGGCACCCTGTAAAAAGAAAAGTGATGGACTTCCCTACCATATTGGCAAAGGATAGTCTTCACTGTAGCTGAAGTGCTGAATGTGTAGAGCACGGTCGCTCATATTGAGCGACCGTTATAATCTAAATAAAAAAGATACTTTGAGGCTTAGATGAAAGTATTTAAAGAAAAATTGGTCAAAACAGAAATAGATAGAATTTGTGACGTTTGCGAGAAGAGTGTGAGCGTCAAAATTAATGGTATTTCATTTGTCGAACGGGGCGAATTACATGCTGAGTTTGGATATGGTTCAAAAGGAGAAGATGGAAAAGTTTACCACCTCGACCTATGCGAAGCTTGCTTTAAAACGGCTCTTCATACATTAAAAGAACACCGTAGAAACCTTGGAAAATCTGACGTAAATCTACAAGATGACCACTTTGGCTTAGATGAGACTAAAAGCACCCTTTTTTGATACAAAGATACATAAATTCAAACCACTAACCTTAGCCAACCAAATTTGCATCAACTAGCTCAATTTTAGACAAAATCAATCAGCAAAGCTCATACTCAAAGACTAATTAATCAGCACTTAACTTTCCAAACATTGACGGATCTTAAAACTATACTGTACATTTATACAGTATAGTTTTGTAAGGTCATTAAACATGCACATTCTACCGCTTTCTCCATCCAGTATTTCTTGCTCACTTACCTCCTGGGAGTCACCAGCAGCAGAGTATGTTGAGCTTGGTGTTTCATTGGATTCTGTCTTGGTAAATAATCCTAATGCTACATATCTTGCTTATGCAAACGGTGACTCAATGGAAAGCATTGGCATCTTCAATGGCGACTTGTTAGTCATCGATAGAAAGCCACAAGCTCAGCATTTAGATACAGTTATCGTCAGCTTAAATGGTGCATTCATGTGTAAAATCCTTGATGTACACAACAGGCTTTTACTGTCAGCAAACCCTCATCACTTACCTATAGAGATCCACCCAGAAGATGCCTTTGCGATTGAAGGGATAGTGATTCGCTCTATTCGTCTACATAAACCCTTGCCTGAGTTCATGTAATGTTTGCTCTTATAGATTGCAACGCTATGTATGTCGCTTGTGAACAAGTATTTAGGCCTGACTTACGACACCTACCCTGTATCGTCTTATCCAACAATGATGGTGCCGTTGTAGCCGCGAATAGATTGGCAAAAGAAGCTGGAGTCAAAAAATTTGAGCCTTACTTCAAGCAAAAGACACTGATTGAAAAGCGTGGTGTAAACGTTTTTTCATCAAACTATGCTTTATATGCTGATCTGTCTGCAAAAATGATGGCAACGATTACGGCGTTCTCGCCTAGAAGTCATATTTACTCAATAGACGAGTGCTTTTTAGATATCAGCCGTTTATCGCGACTTGAGCCAGACTTAACATCACTTGGTCAACGAATTCGTCAAACTGTATGGAAAGAGTGTCGACTCCCTGTTTGTTTCGGCGCAGGTGATACGTTAACACTCTCAAAAGTGGCAAACAGAATCGCAAAAGTTGATAAAGAAATGAATGGTGTTTGTATCATTGATTCTGAAGAAAACGCCAACAGTATTTAGCCTCTCAACCAGTATCAGAAGTATGGGGCGTTGGTCGGCGATTAACACAGCGTATGAAGTTAATGGGGATTGAAACAGCTCTAGATCTTGCGAATTTAAATCCTGAACAAGCAAGATGCTCTTTCAATGTTGGAATTGAACGAACCGTTCGTGAATTAAATGGCTATCCTTGCAAAATTTGGGACGAATGCAGAGCAGACAAACAACAGATATTCAGCACTCGCAGTGTCGGCAACCGAATAACATCACTTGAAGAACTAAAGCAAGCCCTCGCCTTTCACGCCGCTACTGTTGCAAGAAAAGCACGTAACCAAAAAAGCTCATGTTCTGTTCTCATGGCTTTTGCTAACACTTCACCTTTTGATGACACACCACAAAACTTCAAAGATACATGCACATTTGAATTTCCAACTAACGACACAAGTAAATTGACCAAAGCAGTGACATTGATGGCGACAAGGTTGTTTACGCCAGGTATCAGCTATTACAAAATAGGTGTTGGTGCGATGAGCTTAGTATCAGATAGACAACGTCAACAGGACTTATTTTCTGAGCCTGAGAACCCCGCATTAATGCAAGCTATAGACAAACTCAACACTCAATTAGGGCGAGATTCCGTATTTTTAGCCGCTCAAGGCATTACGCACGAATGGGCTATGAAGCGTGATTTTTTGTCACCGCAATACACAACAAAGCTAAAAGACCTGCCGAGAATTCTTTGTTAATAGACGCTCAGAAGGACCCGAGCCCCGTAAATGAGCTAACTGATTTTTGGACAAAAATGTTTTATAGATTTTACTAAATTAGCACTAAATGGATTACGTGAGGTATAGTAAAGCCTCTAATCGACAGGCCAAAATTAATCATCCGCTACAGTTATCTTGAAATAAAAAGAAGGCTTTAATATAGCCCTCTTTTATGATCATAAGTCGTTGATCTTCCATATTGACTTTGCTTGGTTAGCTAAATATCTTTGCCTCGTATCAATGATACTTGGTGTCCATTCGTCATAGTTCTCACCGATATAATTTGCGATGGTTACTGTACTCTCGGCTAACCCCGACTTTTTACTTGAGAAGCCCTCATTGCCAATACTTTGGTTAATTGACTTCTCCAATAAAACCATGTTTGCCAATCTATATACCGATTGAGAATGTTTAATGTCACTGAACTCACTCCAACCAGAAGTAACTTTCTGAGGTAAGACATGTTCGACATTAAATCGATTGGTTGATAGATCTATAGGAGTACCTGAAATGTGCTCCTCAAGTTTTTTAAGAATGTACTGGACAACTTTCTGATTCCGATTATTTGTAGTCTTTAGCTGTTTACTAGCAAATGCTCCCTTGAAGTGGTCATCATCAGGATAAATTTCCTTGAGGGCATGTATTACTTTTGTGTATGTGTCAATCTCACCATTCTCTATTTTAATAGCTACCGAACTGTACAAACCTTCTTGATCTTGAGGAGGCAGGCTACAAATTACATTATATCGGAAAGAGATAACTGAAATTGCATTGAGTACTCTAGTAAATGTACTTCGATCGCCATCATAGAACTTACGATATGCTGACATTAGCATTGCAACTGGTTGCTTTACACCAAACATACTCAATTGATTCAACGATTCTCGCTCATCAGCATTCCAAACATCACTGCTTGTATCACGAATATTTGCATAAATTTCGGAGTTATATTCTAGGTCTCGAACCAAGCCAAAAGCTTTTTCTTTTGTATCAATAGATTTTTGAATAGTTTTAAACAGCTCTTTCTTACGAACTAGTTTATTTTTACTGTTCCAAAAGACTCTAAGTAGTTCAGGAAAACTCTCACTACTTAGTAAACCTGTAATGTGCTCCCATGACTCCTCCAAAGCAGACATAGTAGAATCGTGTGGGTCATCGCTACTAAGGACAGAGAACAAATAGTTCTTTAGTAAGTCAGTGGATGATAACTTAACACCACGAGCATTTAGGGTTTCAAAAACCTTAAATGCATTCAACTCGTCAGTTACCGTAATCACAGTAAAAAACAGTTTATCGACAAGCGAATCAATGAATGCTGTTATCTCTGCACCACTAGACTCTATGAAACCAAATCTAGCCTCCATACGTGCTGAATACCACTCGTAAGATTTACGTAACAAATGCTCCGAAGCTTTTAAACCACGTTGAGGAATTTGTGAAGCATTAGCTGCAATATAAGTCTGATAGAAACGATCGTTATGCTTGTTTAACGTTAATTTTGACTTAGAACCAAGAGTAATTGGGTCTATGTACCCGATATAAGATTCTCGAAGAACTTTTTCTCGCTGTGTATTTTTCTCTGAGTCGATATCACGGCTGATCAAAGATTGAAGGTGACGAAGTGCAGATAATATTATGATACTTATTGTAGTAATCCTCTGCTGGCCATCTATGACCAAACTAGAGCGATCACCTTGGGTACTTTGAAGGACAAGGTAACCCATATAGTGTTCAGTTTCAGCATCACTTTCTTCACTATACATTGCCATTATGTCGAACCAAAGCTCCTCCCAGTTCTCTTCATTCCATGAGTAGTCTCTTTGGAAAGGGGGAATGCAATACGTAACATTATGGCCAACTAACTGTCTAAAATTCTCATTTGCCGTACTCAGGTTCATTTTACGCCCTATTAAATGATTCTGTAATAATACTAACACCATGATACACAGTCATAATACAGTCTTGATCCTATAATCACCACATCATCAAAAGTTTTAATCAGTAAATACTCTCATCCTAGGTAAGGCCAACCTACTAAACATCACAAAGGTAAGAAAAATTAGGTCAAACCATCGTGTTTTGATTTGTGAGGTTAAGGATTGCTGACAAGGAATGGGGCAGAACCTTGTTAGCCGAACGACTGACTCAGCTTATTTTGAAGGACTTTCGATTTAAAATAATGCAGCTAACTCTAACTCTCTAACCTGCAAAGATGACGACACATCATTGCTTTATATTGTTCTATAAGAAAATAATGAGCAACACAACAGCAACCAGTAAGCCAATTGAAGTCAGGAGTTAGAATCATGTGGAAAAAAGCTTAGCCTTGGTCATTTCATCCATGCTCACGAGCGGGGCATTTGCACAAAGCTTCGAAGCAATTACCCTAGGAAGTAAGGGAGGTATACAAGATGGTAACCTCACATCTTTCATGTTCAAAAGCGAACACGACAGCAATTACGTTTTGCTAGATGCAGGATCTGTCGTCAATGGTCTTATAGTGGCAAATAAGAAAGGTACATTTGAGAGTATCGTTGTTCCTGAGAAGTCACCCTATACCAAAGTGGGATATCTATTACGTGAAAAAGTGAAAGGCTATTTTGTTAGTCACGCTCACTTAGACCATGTTGCAGGCTTAATTATCTCATCACCAGATGATTCAAATAAACCAATTTATGGGCTTGAAGCAACAAACCAAGCCTTAATGGACAATTACTTTAACTGGTCGGCATGGCCAAACTTTGGTAATGATGGTAAAGGCTACAAACTGAATAAATACAGCTATATCAACCTACCTGAACAACAATGGCTTCCCGTGGTCGATACATCACTACAAGTTAAAGCACTGCCATTAAAACACTCTGGTGGACGCTCTACCGCTTTCTTACTCAAAAACCCGCAAGATGAAGCCTTTATCTATTTTGGTGACACAGGCCCTGATTTAGTTGAGAAAGGCTCCGCCTTAAATAAGGTTTGGCAGACACTCGCCCCATACGCCAAGGAAGGTAAGTTAAAAGGCATGGTAATAGAAGTATCCTTTAGTAACAGCACTCCTGACAAATCACTATTTGGTCACTTAACTCCAAATTGGCTAATGAAAGAGCTTAACAAGCTAGAAGAATTCAGTGGTAAGGGTAGCTTGGAGGGGCTGGACATTGTCGTAAGCCATGTAAAATATAGCTTAAAAAAAGGGGAAGACCCAAAAACAATAATTAAAGCTCAGTTAGATGAAATCAACGACTTAGGTGTTAATTTCATCTTCCCGACTCAAGGCGAAAAAATGAGTTTTTAATATGAATAGATTTGGGGGTGATTTACCACCCCCACTTCACTCTATCACAAGCGTTTGAACCGATACTGCGGCTCTTTTTCTCTAAATTGATTATAGACTTCTTCCGCAACTTCAAAACGAAACACAGTGCCATCTTCAGCTTGAGTTGCCCAGTTTTTCACACTTCCGCTACTGGTAAAACCGCCTGCTAAGATTCCTATTTTTTCCTCAACCTTCGCCCCTGAATCTCGACCAAAAGCTCTAGCGACAGGATAACCTAAGCAGCAGAGCTGGCCTTTGGCTTCATAAACATCATAATTTTCACCTACAGTTACTTCGACAGCAATTTTGGAAGAGTTAAAGATATAATCTAACTCATCAACTTGCTCAGCGATTAGACCACTGAACATCCAAGATTGACTACTTTTGTCCCATTGACCACCAAGAGCGCGACACTTTTCAATCAAATAGGTGTTGTATCGACTTTCGAGCGTCAATAAACCAGACTCTTTCTGTTTATCAATTGGCGAAGTCAGTTTGAAGATAAGATCTGTTCCATATTTAGACCGTACAGACATATCCTCCACATCAAGCAACTGCTCACCTAGTGGCAAATCACTTGAATTTTCATCAATTACTATTCTACATTTACAACCATTCAGCAGTGCTGCAAAATACTTTCGATTTTTCTTTAAAACGTTAAACTCTTTCATGTTTCCTCCGAATAAATAATGAGCTTAAATTTAAAACTTTGTCCTAATTTTCAGTTAGTTATCGTTATTATATTTGCTATTATTATATTATTCGGAGCTTCCAAAGAGCCGAGCTTTTCGAAGCTAAACTCAACGAATTGTCGAGAGTTTGTTAAAGACAGAGCCTGTTAGACTAGCCCTGCTGAAGCACAAGCTTGCTTAACATGGCACAGTGCGGTAATGTCATTACAGCTCTGCGCCACTCCTCAGGGTAATACTAGAGGTTATTAAGCTATTTTAAACTAGTGAAAATCCATGGCTTGTAGCAATGGTGAAGCTTGCTTAAGCTTTTCCCGCTGCTTAATGAGATCTGCTACTACAAGCTTTTGATCCTCACCTACAGCGCAAGCGATGATAAACGCATCCACTTCGTGAGATATAAAGCCAACGGCTTTAACTCCACCTAGGTTAATTGATGGAGGGAACCTGCCTTCTTTGATTCTTCGATGTAGGGTTGCATTAGATAAACCAACACGTTGAAGTACTTCTGCTTTTCTCTCTATTTTGAGGAATTTAGTATTTTGATTAAGCGCCATAAGACGCCTCCGTTTATTCTTATTGTAGGACTCTATGAGCCGTTACAAACAGAATAATATCAAAATAGATCCAAGATCAAGCATTAAATATAAAATAATTGAAATTAACTTTCATTAAAATATAACCTAAGTTGTTTTAATTATACATAAGCACCATATTTAACTCGTTTCAAACCTAATATATACAGCCTTTGTATATTATCAAAAAACCTCTTACTTACTTTATTATACATATACTATCTCTTCTCAAAAATACGATATGATAGCGAATGAAAGCTGATGATATGTAGTAATAGGGGGACGCACTTCTAGTGCGTCAAAACGCAGTTTCGGTGCGTCATTGCGCACTTCTACTGCGTGAAAGCGCATTTAATATAATCACCCATATGTTTAAATAAAAAACCGATATTATTATCGACATGTTAAATATTACTTTATTTTAATATAAACACGTGCGTATAATAATATAAACAAAGAACAAATATCGTAACAAGCTGGTATCGCGCGTTATTATTTGTTCCAAATAATACACACGAAAGCATGCCTCACTGCGTGAGGTTGCGCTAACAGCCTATCGGCGTTATCGCAAAAACACAAAACACTCTAAATAAATAAAATAATAAACAAGAGTTGAAAATGGAAATTAATATAAATACAGTCGCAGCGACTGTCATTAGCTGCACCTCTAGAAAACAAAAGCAATTAATCACTGAATTAATACAGGGACATAACTACTCTGAAGTTGAACTAGTTACCTTATTACCTAGTATTCTCCCCTCGCCTATCGAATCGGGAGTAAGTATCGCAGAGCAACAAGCTCTTATTACTGCGCTTGCTCATACCCTTTGTATCCAACAACATGCTGAAAGTGCTAATCAAGATGAGTTAGCTGAAGCTCAAATAATGATTCATACCGTTAATGCAAATTTTAAGAAGCCACGTAAAGCAGAGAAAGATTTGTACTGTAGAGCAGTGAAAACCAATCTCACAGAGAGAGAATACCAGAATCTATTGGAAGTAATGACAAGCTACCACTACAAATCAGCAAGCCAGTTTCTTCGAGATGTGATTACTCAACAACTAACAGTAAAACCACAACAAGGCCCTGAAATTACGCAATACTTTCAGAGTACTAAACATATTGCTGAAGCTTTAGATTCTTTGATAGAAGAAGGCAATCCTCTACATAATAACGTACTCACTGAGCAATTCAGCGCCGCTCTTCAAAAATTACAACAAACTCTCCAAACAACGAGAAATCTCGCGATTGATTCTCATAATGCTCAAACTGCTGAAATCCTTGCTATGCATTTTCTCGACAGCAGTAAGCTACGAGAACTCTACCGAAATAAGCTTGAGTTAGAGGATGCTGAATTATGATTTTTGAGGAATTGAAGTGCAAAAATGACAGGCAAACCATTCATGATGCTACCCAGTTAGTTCGATATGGAGCGAAGCAAAGTGACGATGTCACACAAATGGTCGACTACTCATCAAGCCAATCTAAGGACGATAATCTAGGGGGAACATCTCATTTCATTTGTGCGAACGAGATTGCTTCTGTTCCCCTATACGCCAGTAAGCAAGATGCTCGTAACATTGATTGGAGCCAAGCGATTGCTGATCTACAGAGTGCTCATCTAACAAACCCAAATACGAAGCAACCCTACCGACACTTTGTTGTCTCCCTTGCTGAAGGGGAACAGTTACCCCACCAGCAGTGGCGGAAAACAGTTAAAAAACTCATGAGCCACCTTGGCTATGAGAATGCACGTTACATCTCTTATTTACACTCAGATACTGATAACGAGCATGTCCACATAGTTGCCTCAACGACTGATCTACTTACAGGAAAAATCATCTCAAACTGGCAATCCCACCTCAAAGCCCAAGAAATAATGAGGGAACAAGAAACTACCTTGGGGTTACAAAACGTGGCTAGTTCAGGGGAACACCATACAAGTTATGATGCTGATATTAATGGTGAAAAGGAAATGACCGTTATTCGTATGATGAGAAGAAAAGTGGATAATGCTATTCGCAGCCTGCCCCCATGTAGCTCATTAACGGAATTTGAAATCGCGCTGCTAAAGCAAGGCATTGAGCTAGAACTCATTCTCGATAAGGCAGGTTCACAGTTTAAAGGCGTTGCTTACCGATTTCATCAATATCGTTTTGCTGGCTCATCACTTCGAAGTGGCAACAAGTACACAATCGGAAAGCTTATCAAAAATGGGATTCTCAATTCTGATGCTGTATTTATCGATGAATACAACAAACATCACCAAGAGGTCAAACAAGCCACCACTCATTTTGATGTGATAAGGGAACAAGCAATAAAGCATGCAGATCAGCTTAAAGTACAGCTAGAAGAGTACAATCTACAACAATACAGGTTTATGATATTTAGGTTCGCCAAGGTTCATGAAGAGGCAATGATGATGCAAGTCGAGTATTGGTTTGAATATTCCAAAAGAATTCGGTCTACAAGAGACAGAGCAATAATTAAAGCTATTTATGAATTTGAGCGCGGCGTCTACACAGCTGCCAAAACCGTAAACCTCTTATTTTATCACCTAATACTGGCGCTCTTTGAATACTCTCTTCACAAAAACTATCGCCTTAGCATTGAGCCTGTAGAAAAACAGGCTTTGGCACAACATGAAGAGAATAACCACAATGATGCAGTCTATGAGTGCTAACTGCCCTTAATAGAAAGGTGAGGCTCAAAAGCCTCACTTCGACTAAAGTTTATTGCTCAGCGCTGCATTACGTAATTCACGGTTTTTGAAGATATTCGAATGAAAGTTCACCACTATCTTCCAAAGTCACCATTAAATAACCCAAAAAGTGAGGCCATTCAGCTAATGTCAGGTGATTAGATGAGATTCTTGATGCCAAAGTGGCAAGCATGACATCATGTGTAACCCAAACATGTAACCCTTCGGGAGCATCTGCTAATGAGGTAGCAATCTCATTAAGGAAAGCGTTCACACCCGTTTCAAAATCAACAAACCCTGGCAAGGCAACGGTTGCGGATAATAGGTGTTGATTTACAAAGTCATGTCCTTTGGTTTGCCATTGCTGCCATGCAAGCTTGCCATCTTCAATAACAAAACCTGGGTTACCTAATAAACAACTGCGCTCGATATTCTCAGCAGGAAAACCCTTTTCCTTAGCGATAATTTCAGCAGTCTCTATACACCGCTCAATAGGACTCGTCATCATAGAAACTACCTGACCACGTATGCTCTGAGCATATATAGCAGTGTCTTGCTTTCCTTGTTCAGTCAACACGACATCATTACCCACCTCGTTTGGTGCTATTTCAGGACGCTCTGCATGACGAATCAAAATCAACTTACGCATATCTACTCTCCGATATTAGGCAACAACTAACTCTTGTACCGATTGCTGCTTTCTTAACATGGCGTAAAGGCCCCACGTTAAAAGTGCATCAAAGGTAATTCCTAGACCAAACATAATGGCTACCCTTTCAAGCGTTGGTACAAACCAACCGAATTGGTATAGCACAAAGGCAGAACCATAAAACAAGGTATTCACAGCCAAAGACTGGTAAAGCATTAAATCGGTACGACCGATGCCATAGAAGTAGCTATCAATGACATTGTTCAAAGCAAAAACAACGTAGAAACCAACCATTAAGTAGACAAGATTGACCACCTGTTCTGCGTTGCTAACCCCCATTACATTCTGAATAAAGTTTTCCCACTGAGGAGCAGAAATCAACCAAATCAAGAAGATGCCACATGTAACAAGTAGATAACGATTTACCCTTTGTGTGGTTAGTCCGTTATTGGTTGCAGCATCTTGTTTAACTAACTGTCCTAACGTTAATACTGGGAGTAGCAACCAACCCCATATAAAACTATTCGCCACCCAGAATGTTCCAGCTTGCTGGAGTTGATTCATAAGCTGCAAAATCATGACCACAAAGGCCGTATTTCTAACTAATGACTCCAAACCAGAACGAGTTCCAATCTTAAACCACTCTTTCAACCATTCGGCCTTATTAAAGGTCACGGTACGTAGATTTAAAGAAAATCCATTTAAAGACAAGAGTTTATAGGACACAACAACTAACACCGCATTAACCACAATATTAGTTATTGCAATGCCCGTGACACCAAGTTGAAGTGACATTGGTAGCTGACTGACAAGTAAGGTGTCACAAAAAATCGTCAACACTGTTTGAATGATTAAAAGGCTATATAACGTTTTGTGCTTGTTGTTAAGCACTAGTGCTAGGTTAAAGAATAGGTAAGCACTTGAGACGAGAATCGCTATGGATTCCAACCGAATATACTCGATAGTTTGTGCCAAAAGGATCTCTTGTTGCTGCATTGCAGATACTAGCATGGGCGTAAATACAAGAACAAATGCAGTGACTACAGCATAAGTCAGAACCACCACACCTAATGAGGTGGCTGCCCTTTTCTGAAATGCCTCTTTGGTCTTTATCACTTGCCCCAGTATGAAAGCAAGTGGTAGGAGTAAGGCTTCATTGATCACCTCATAACCAATATTTAGCCACGCAACTTGCGCAGCAATACTAAACGCCCATGCATCAGGCATGCTGCCAATAAAGTGTATTCTTGTAGTTGTATAAATGAGAGGGACTAAACTGCTTAGAATCAGTACTAGCCATAGCTTAACGTTTATTTTGTCTACCCTAGTCACAAGATAGTCCTTTTATTATAAATGATGGAGTAATTCAGTTTGTTTTGAAAAGTACTTATCAACTTCAAGTAAGCCTGCTTTCTCCAATCGCTGAAAAAGCTCTTTAAGATATTTATGAAGAGAGAAATACTGATTTGGATCTATTGATTTTGAAGACGTCTCGAAACTCATCCAAGGAAAGTCTGGAAGGTTGACTACTGCCTGTTTAGGCAGATAATTGTGTGCAGAGTTTCCGAGGAGAAGATGCTCTAGTTGAATAACATAATGACGAATAATCATTGTATGAAAAGAGTACTTATAGCCATCACCTGATTTGACTAACTTGGGCAGTGAACAAAATAGAAAGTAAAGTTCACTCGCTATCGATGCTACCTTACTACTAGTCGAAATCTGCTTATCCACGAAGCTAACTAGTTGCTCACGGTTCTCTATGCTGCCTTTAACAAAAGTGAAGTCACAATTGTGGATTAGTGACTCTCGATAGTATAGTGCGATCTCTGATAGTCGCTTTCCAACTACGACTTCGAGAAGAAGTGATGTTTTAAAACGTAAGGTGATTTTGTTACCAAGGAGATCTGTGTGGATGACATCACTGCCAAAGTACTTTTGAAGCGCATCAAGCCAATATGAAGCGGGAATACTAGATTGGATGAAATAATCAATGTCTGAATCTAATGCAACCTGATTTGCTCCCAATGAGCCGTATATAACCGCAACTTCAATACCAGCTTCGTTTAACGAAAATCGGTTGATACTCTCAATAAGATCATGGTGTTCTAGAGGAAACGAGTCCCAAAAGGAGTGAATACCCTGCTCAAAATTATACGTATATGATTGCCAGATTTGGTTTTGCCAAGCCAGTTCGAATGCCGCCAAAGTAGTACAACCTTTCAAGTGTTCAATTGTCTGTACTAGAGTTTGTTGCTGCTTATACTCACTAGGATATGGAACGCTTTCAAACTTGGTAGGATCTAAGGACGCGATGTTTTCAGCCATGTTTCTTGTTATGACGACAAGGATACCGCACTTATGTGTGATGGCAGCTTGAAGTTGCGTAGCGACAGGTCCACAGCCAGTAAACTCAACGATAGCGCTGGGTGTATTTACAACCGCATCAACAAACTTACTGCACGCAAGCACCTCCCCCTCTTGGCTTCCATCACTGTATATCTGTCTATGGTGGTCTAAAGACAGCTGACTGTAGGTGGGCAGCTTTTTACTTAACGCTTTACAGAATGTAGACTTTCCTACGTTCAAGTTACCGAACACATAAATATGCACTTACTATCCTTAAGGTGCTGCTGAAAAATAACCATTTGAGCTTAGGTGTTCAATTTTCCAACTTAGTAAATTGCCATTTCTAGATCTTGTTCCGTTTCTAAATACTGGTTCTTTCCACCAAATGCCTTCACGAACAAGTTCTTCAAAAATGGCTGCCTTATGATCAGCATCATTCCAACTCTTGCTAAACTGATCAAGAGAAGCAAACTGTTTAGCCATAGTCTTAAGGGGGTAATCTTTGAAGGACTCTGTTACCAACTTGCCATCTGAATCAAAATATTAAACTCATTCAGCGAGCACTTTTACCTATACACTATTCACATGGAGCTTATGAACCTGCAATCGACCCTACCTAGATGTTTCAATATTATTGTACCGACTGAGTATGAACCTCTCCTCCACCAATTAATGAAGGGCTTACTTCAACCCAACGAGAGCCTCGAACCCACGATTCATACTCCCCTTTATAATAACGCTCATTTACAAGCTGGCGATAATGGCCGATTCGAATATGGTGATTTTTTTTACTCTCACGTTTAGGAACATCAACACCAAAAAAGCACCCTCGAACCAAATTCATATCTCGCTTCATTAAGCCCAAACGTTTAGGTTTCTTTGCAAAAGTCTCTGGGAATCCCTCGATAAGGTATTTATCTTGAGTGATCTGATTATACAGCAAAAAAGATGCAACCAATTTTACACTTTTCATGAGAGATATACCTCGCTCCTTATCCAGAATACGATCGGAGTGTTGATTATAACTACCAACTATCTCAGATAAATCGCAGTCATCGGCATCTTGCTGAAGGATCTGCTTTAATTGAGACGTTGTAATGCTAGATGACTCTCTAGCCCCAGATTTATTACCATCACCACATATCATAATGGTAAACAATGGTTCTTCTTTTAAAATCGGGGGAGTGACACCGAAATCACCAGATAAGCATTTGTAACCCTGCTGAACTGATTTACTTGATACAACTAAGATCGGCATTAAAGGCTTTCCCGCAAGCTTTGAATCGCTAGACGGTGAAATAGAAAAACTGTCAAATGGTAAAGTCAAATAATCCAATGTATCAGGCCGATATTTTAAAGAGTACAAATGGTCAATAACTTTGGATTCCATAAATACGTAATTTCTACCATCGTTAACAAACCCTTGCTCAACACTGAGTACCTCGTACTCTAAGCTTTCGCTGAAAGGTATTCCATATTCATTCTGAAATATATTATCGTGGTTTTTGTAAACTTCATTAAGATCTTTTTCCTGATACTCTTTACGAAATGAATCTATAGTTAACGGGTAGCTGCGGAAACTTTGAGTACTATTCATGCTAGATCTTCTCTAATTTATTGGCGATATGGGACCAAACTTGGAATGGCATCCGCACATCACGCGTAAAGGTTGAGCATGAATTGTCTTTCCTGAATCAGGAATACCTCGGATAAGTGTGAGTTTCTGTATCATCTTACAATACCCTTATTACTTGCAATTGAAATTGCGTCATTGGCATTAAAGATGCGGTGAGTTAGCACAACAGAATAGGCATAGCTAAACGCTAAACGAGAACTTAGCTTCTTCAAGAAAAAAGCTAAGTGAGAGAAAAGAAACTGATTACCAGTTATAAAACGTTCCATAATGGACTCCATTTACAATATAAAAACATTAACGTCAACGTCAACTCATTGAATGAGTGCTTTTCGTGAAAAATGCATTGGTAATTCCCAATTTCCATTAAACACATTCATTTATCGTTGTTATATTAAGTTATTATATTGTTATAAGAGTCCTTGAGTTTCCTCATGAACGCTAAAGATATAACATTTCAATCCTAAACATGTAAAGCTATATTTTCAGCCCAAGCGCTGAACGCTCAATTTTCAATCAAATCAATATTCTTATTACTTAATTATGAATACGGCTGGTCATTAACCAATTTTTATACTGTTTTGCTAATGGTGACATCGATACTCTAGCTTTTTGAGCATTTCCGCCATACCTACCAAGAACAAATCCACACCTAGTTAGCAATGATTTTAAGTAACCCGTTACTTTATATGTCTGCCCCCCTCCGCATTTCTTAGGGTACCTAATATGTGGTGGGAAATAGAGATCAAAGGTATCACCATCCATGCTTTCCAATATTCCTGTTACAGAGGATTTGTAGAGAAAATGCCTCGATTTCTCTTCT
>PJEL010001777.1_pt1 | contig 20794 bp, 17 predicted proteins | sample 1853271 | NCBI WGS metagenome assembly PJEL01 (sample SAMN08108733, study PRJNA415343) | Invertebrate metagenome, whole genome shotgun sequencing project. | host: Globobulimina | place: Sweden: Gullmar Fjord | collected 2015-08
CTTGTCTGGATGCTTCTCGACGCTGAGCTTCGTAAAGATACGATTGAGAACCTTCACCGCCGCTCGCAGCTTCCAGCGTGTCGGCACGAGGACGACCACGTCGTCCATAAAACGCCGATAGAAGACCCCGGCAGCCGCAAAGGCATCGTCGAGTTCCTTCAGGTACAGCGGGTTTTCGGACTTCCTCAGCTCTCTTTGGAAAGGAAAATGGTGGAGCGGGGGGAATCGAACTACGGCCGTAACACCCTGATTCTACGAGGATAGACCGATGCGGGTTTCGGCACTTGCCCCCAAAGTTGCCCCCAAAGTTGCCCCCAACGCTGCGTGCGTCACTGCGGGGCCTCGTGCGCGGGCTTCCCGAGGCGGCAACCCGTCACGCCTCGAACGCCGACCTCGAAACTCCCGACTGCCGGATGATGGAGAGCAACGTTCCGATCCGAAGTTCGTCGTGATCCGGGACGGGTACGGTGATCGTCGAACCGGGAACCGCTTTCTGCATCACGACATGGCTGCCGCGCCGGCGCACTTCCGAGAAACCATGGCGGACCAGGACCACGCACACCTGACGGCCCGACAGTACCCGAAGCTTACCCAACGGCGACGTCAACCCGCGTCACGTAGACATCCTCGTGGAGCCGCGTAGCGACCTCTTCCTTAGACGCCGTCTCGAAGAACAATTCGAGAGCTTCCCGCAGGTTGTCTCGCGCCTCCTCGACGGACTGCCCCTGGCTCGCGATGTCGAGTTCCGGGCACGACGACACATAGCCTGTCCCCTCACGCTCGATGATCGCCGTCAGTTGCTTTCGCATTGGTGTTACTCCTTCGAGGGCCTGCCCCGTCATCGCCGGATCGCGAACTCGCCGTGGCACACGACCGGCTCGACGGCGATACGACCACGCAGGCGGACGACCCGGAGGATACTCGGATCGCCCCCGGGCGACAAGGAACCCGGCGACTGCGGCCCCATGCTGCGGGCGTCTGCCCGCCTACCCCACCGCCCCCGACTTGCGCAGTTCGCGCGCCAGCGCCTGAGCGAGTTCGGCCACGTCGGTACGCTCGGGTTGCTGGGCTTCGACGAGCCCGTGGATGATCTCACCCTGCCGCCGCATCCCGGCTTGGCCGGGATGGGGGTATTGGTCAGCGGCTCCAGTTCGCGCAGGACCGCGACCGCTTGGCGCGACAGCGGCACGATATGCTGCTCGCGCATCTTCATACGCTCGGCCGGGATGCGCCATTCGCCCTTGTCGAGATCGATCTCTAGCCACTGGGCCTTGCGAAGCTCCCCAGGCCGCACGAAGAACAGCGGCGCGAGGCGCAGCGCGCACTTGGTTACGAAGTGCCCCTCGTAGCTGTCGATGGCGCGCAACAGTTGCCCGATACCCTTGGGATCGACGATGGAGGCGTGATGCTTGGGCTTGGTCGTCGGCAGTGCACCGCGAAGGTCTCCGGTGGGGTCGCGCTCGGCCCGCCCGGTGGCCACCGCGTAGCGGAACACCTGCCCACAGTTCTGCTTCACCCGGTGGGCGGTGTCCTGCGTCCCCCGGCTCTCGATCCGGCGCAGGACGGTCAGAAGGTCGGGGGCGCGAAGTTCCCCGATCGGCCTCTTCCCGAGCCAGGGGAACACGTCCCTCTCGAAGCGCCGGATGATCCGACCCGCGTGCCCGGACTCCCAGGTCGGCGAAAACTTGGCGTGCCATTCCCGGGCGATGGCCTCGAAACTCTCCGCCCCGGCCGCGGCGAACTTCTGCGCCTTACGAGCCTCGCCTGGGTCAACGCCTGCCGCGAGTTGCCGGCGGGCGGCCTCCCGCTTCTCCCGAGCGGCCTTCAGGCCCACGTCGGGGTAGGTGCCGAAGGAGAGCCGCTTCTCCTTGCCGCCGTAGCGGTACTTCCAGCGCCACCACTTCCCGCCGGGCGGGCGGATCTCCAGGTATAGACCTCCGCCGTCGGCGATCCTGAAGGCCCGCTCCCGGGGCTGGATAGTGCGCAAGAGACGGTCGGTCAGAGGCATGCTGGGGGCAACTCCCTTTCGGCCAACCCTAGTTGCCCCCACTGTTGCCCCCACAAGGGGCCGGATTCCATCGGACAATTCGGGATCGCGATAGACGCAAAGTAGCACGAAACCCACTGGTTTCAGCGGGCTTCGGGACGTCTCGGGGTCTTACTGGAAGGGTGAGTGGTGGTCGTACCTGGATTCGAACCAGGGACCCCCTGCATGTGAGGCAGGTGCTCTAACCAACTGAGCTATACGACCACTTGCGGCGTCGCGGACGGCCGTCCGCACCACTCGGGGAACGGTTCGGTTAGCGTCTTTTTCTCGTGATGTCCACCTTTTGGCCGCCGGGCGGGCCTCGCCCAGGCCGCCCCTTCCTTTACTCGGCGTGCGCCTTGCGCTGGACTCCCCGACACTCATGAAACTCAAGCCCGTCTTCCGAACCGAAACACTCAGTCTCGAACGCACCGGCACCGTCACAGTGCTCGCGCTGATCTGCGGGTTGCTCGTGCTGGCGTTGCCGGCCGGAGGTTGCCGCAGCGAAAGCTCTGCGCCCTCGGCGACCACCGATCCCGGCGCGGCCGAGTGCAAGCAGCTCATCGCCAATGCCTACGAGCTGCTGGAGAACGCCCACCTCCTCAATCGAGTGCGAGCAGATGCCTGCAAGGCGGAGTCGTTGGCGTTCGAAGCGATCGCGACCCTGCGGGAAGCGCAGGCCGCATGTCGTCCGTACTTCGAGAAGCCACCGATGCTGATCTCGGCCCAAGCGCTCACCAACGCCGAGAAAGCCCAGGAGCGTCTGGCCGCGAAGTGTAGCCGCGGCTGATTCCTGGCCCTGGCAGGCGAAAAGGGTATTTGACTCACAGGGTGAGTCAAATACCCTCAGCCCATGAGCAAACGGATGCAAGTTCTGTTCGCCGAAGAGGAGTTCGCGGAGTTCCAGGCCGCCGCGCGCGAAGAAGGACAAACCCTTGCCGAGTGGGTGCGGCAGTCGCTGCGCCGCACCATGCAAGGCAAAGGCTCCGGCGACACACAGCAAAAACTAGAAGCGATTCGAGAGGCTGCGGGGTACGATTTCCCGACCGCCGACATCGACCTGATGATCGCGGAGATCGAGAGCGGTTACGGTTCCGGCTCTTGATCCTCGTCGATTCGAACATTCCCATGTATCTCGTCGGCGCGGACCATCCGCACAAAGTCGATGCCAGGCGACTCCTCGAAGCCGAAGTCGTTGCCGGCAGACGATTGGTGACCGATGCCGAGGTGTTGCAGGAAATCCTGCACCGCTACTCCGCCATCGCCCGGCTCGATGCAATTCAGCCGGCCTTCGACGCGTTGCTCGCAATCGTGGACGACGTGTTCCCCATCGAACTGGACGACGCACAACGCGCCCGCGAGATTCTTCTGGGGCGGCCGGGGCTATCCGCTCGGGACGCCATCCATGTTGCGGTGATGGAACGCCGGGGGATCACCGACATCCTCTCCTTCGACAAGGGATTCGATCGTATCCCGGGTTTACGTCGCATCGCTTGAAGCCGGATGTCCGAGCACCCGCGCCATGGCGTCGTGGGTCGACCGCGAACGAACGCTCAGTGCGCCGAAGCGGACGGGGTGCCAAGCGTGAAATAGAAGCGGGTGCCGATTCCGTCGCGCGATTCGCACCAGATGCGTCCGCCGTGGCGCTCGATGATCTTGCGCACGTACGGCAGGCCGATTCCTTCGCCCGGTGCAGCGTCGGTGCGGAAACGACGAAACGGCAGGAAGGCTTTGTTGGCCTGGTCTTCGGTCATACCGATGCCGGTATCCTCGACACAATAAACGCGGTCGCCGGATGTGGCGTCTACCGACGAACCGATCAGGATCGCTTTCGGTGCACGGTCGGCCATGTACTTGATCGCGTTGTCGATCAGGTTGCCGAACACGTGCTCGAGTTGGACGCGGTCGCCTTCGATCGCCGGTAACTGCCCGACTTCGACTTCGATGTCTCGGTCGGCGATCTGATAGCTGAGCGATCCGAGCACACCGCGAACGAGCTCACGCAGATCGACTTGTTCGAGCGTGTACTCCATGCGGGCCACGCGAGAGAAATCCAACAGCCGTTGCACCATGCGGTTGAGCTTCTCGATGCTCGTGATGCCGGCTTGAAGAGGTTCGCCGACGGTCTTCGCCCTGTTGCCCAGTTCGAGCAGACGCCGGTCGCGCAAGTCTTCGGAAAGCTCGTGCGCCTGGTCCATGGCCACGTGCATGAAGCCGTAGATCGCCGTCATCGGGGAGCGCAGATCGTGCGCCACGACGTGGAGCATCTCTTCCATGTCGCGGGCCTGGGCGGCCAGAAGCTCGTTCTGAACCGCACGGCGCTCGGCGGCTCGCTCGCGAAGCAACGTGTGCGAGTTCTCGATGGCGACGCTGACGATCTGCGCCGCGGCGCCCAACAGCTTGAGATCCTCCGACGTGATCGCTTCCACCGACGAGACCGGCGTCAGCAGAAAGCCATAGCGATCGTTCTCGGTGGCGAGCCGAGCGATCGCGATCGGCCGCGGCCCTCCCGCCGGCTTCCCGAGCACCGCGTTGCAGTCGGCCATGATCTCTTCGTCGGTGGGATGGCTGGTCACCAAACGAACGTCGTCCTCGAGCATGTCGAGAGACAGGATGCGCTCGAGAGGAACGTTGCGTGTCTCGCCGTCGTGGCGAAACAGCGTGTAGTGGTCATCCCCGGTAGGAAGACGCACCAGGCTGCTACCGCGCTCCAAATTCGTGGAGTGCTCGACGACACCGAGCACGGTGTCGAGCATGATCGCGGGCTCGAGCGCGAGACTGGTGCTCGACGACATGCGAAGGAGCGCGTTGGTCTGACGCCACAGCCGGGCCGTGGCTTCGGCCATGTCGGCGACCGTGGCCTGATGGTCGAGATCGCGCTCGCACGCACCTCGACACAGCTCGACCAGCGGGGCAGCGGCCTCCCCCCCGGTCCACAACCTGGCGACCTCGGGGCCGTCGCCTCCGAGCGTTACCGAGCGCGCCCCGGAGACGGAGTCGTCACGAGTGCCGGCGACGACTCGCCCTGTCGTGTCCTCGATCCAAAACGGACAAGCAGCCGCCTCGGAGAACTCGCGACAAACGGCGTCCAGTGCCAGCCAACGAATACGCACGGTCGGCGGTTCCTAAAGCCTCACCGAGAGCCCGGCAACAATCCGTGAGCGGCTTGCGCCGAGTCCGGAACGGCGAGGCTCCCGTGGTCATGGTATTGGAGAATTGCGGCGGGCATGGATCCGGCTTGTAACCCTACCGCCGCGGCGAGCAAAGAAACGCTCGAACGGCGGTCGATGAGAATCCCGCTACCGGGCAGTGGAAGCGGGAGCCGGCGGTTCACGTGGCTGGGGAGGTAGGATTCGAACCTACAATCCCCTGTTCCAGAGACAGGTGCCTTACCAGTTTGGCCACTCCCCAGCACTTCGTGACCGGCGCCGTAACATCTCAAAAGCACGCGAGAGTGTCCACTGTGTAGAGCTTCCCGCGTACTGATAGGTCGTACGGACCGACCGCCGCATGCATCGCGTTTTTGCGCGATGTTTGATCCCGACGTGAGGACTACTTGGAGGGATTCTTCTCGCGCCAGATGATGCGGCCACGAGTCAGATCGTAGGGGGAAAGTTCCACCTTGACCTGATCGCCCGGCAGAATGCGGATGTAGTACTTCCGCATCTTGCCGGAGATGTGAGCGAGCACCACGTGCCCGGTCTCCAGCTTCACCTTGAAGAACGCGTTCGGAAGATTCTCCGTCACCTTCCCGTCGACTTCGATTCCGTCTTTCGCCATAGGCTCCCAGGGGGTTCTTACGCCGCACTGCGGCGTAGACAATCGCGGGAGGCTACCAGCATGGTCTGAGATCTACAAGCGTCGATCCAGGAGTCTCGGCGACGGCCGTCGGGCCTTTGTCATCGCGCGGCGGGCGCGCTCTATCTGGCCGCCACGCGGCCCAGCGGACGCCGGCGGGCCCTGAAATGAGAACCAAAGTGAGCGGGAAAGAGAGTTTGCGAGCCGAAGTAGACGGTTCGATCGGCTGGCTGACGGTCGATCGGCCCGAAAGCCGCGGGGCGATGACGCGGGCGATGTGGGAGGCGATGCCGGAACGGCTCACCTGGCTGGCCGAGCAAGAAGGCGTGCGAGTGATCGTGCTGCGCGGCACCGAGGGCTACTTCATCGCCGGGGCCGATATCACCGAGTTCACCGAGTTGCGCTCCGACCCGGAGCGGGCGCGCCGTTACGACGAGGGCAGCCGAGCCACCCTGGAGAGGCTCGCCACCCTGAACGTACCGTCGGTGGCGATGATCGACGGACCCTGCGTCGGTGGCGGCTGCTTGATCGCATTCGGCTGCGACCTTCGCGTAGCGTCCGAGGAGTCGTTCATGGCCATCCCAGCCGGCCGCCTGGGGCTGGCTTATCCTCACCATGGACTCGAAAGGCTCGTCGCGGTCGTCGGCGAAGCGACCGCCCTCGACCTGATCCTCACCGGTCGCCGCGTTCACGGCGAAGAGGCCCGCGCGCTCGGTATGGTGCAACGGTCGGTGGCGCAGGCGGGGCTCGAACAGGAGGTCCGCACGCTCGCGGCCGCGATCTCCCGCAACGCGCCGCTAGCGCTCCGCTACGCGCGACTGGCCGCACGGCGCAAATCCGAGGGGTGCCTGGGCGCAGCGGAGATCGATTCTCTGGTTGCGGCCTGCTTCGCGAGCGAAGACTACCAAGAAGGCGTCTCCGCGTTCCTGGAGAAACGCGCCCCGGAATTCCACGGCCGCTGAGAGCGCGACCGCGCGAACTGCCGACGGCCTGCCTGCCCTGAGGCCCGGTTGACATCATGCCGCATTCTCCGACGATGGGCTTCGGAGCCTGAGCGTTGTCAGAGAAGATCCACGAGCCTCCCACGAGTTCGCAACGACGGACGCCCCAACCGGGGCGCCGCCGGATGTTTCGCCTGCTCGCCGTTCTTGTCGTCCCCGCGTTGGTGTTCGCCTCGTTCGAGTTGGGGCTACGAACGATCGGAACAGGCCATCCCGCCGGCTTCCTCGTGGACTGCGAAGTAGGCGGCAGGCAGGCCCACTGCGCCAACGACCGATTCGGCTGGCTGTTCTTTCCGCCGCGTATGTCCCGCGCCCCCATGCCGCTGGTCGTTCCCGCCGACAAGCCCGAGAGCGTGTATCGAATCGGAGTGCTGGGAGCGTCGGCCGCGCAAGGCGATCCCGATCCGTCGTTCGGTGTCGCTCGAATCCTCGAGGTCATGCTTCGCGAGGGGTATCCGGGCATCGACTTCGAAGTCGTCAACGCGGCAGTCACCGCACTCAACTCGCACGCTGTGGTGCGCATCGCCGACGAGCTCGCATCCCACGACGTCGATGCCTTTCTCATCTACCTCGGGAACAACGAAGTCGTCGGCCCTTATGGAGCCGGCACCGTATTCTCGCCGCTCTCACCGCACCTCGCTGCGATCCGCGCGTCCCTGTTCTTCAAATCGACGCGGTCCGGGCAACTGCTGGAAGGACTGCTCGGGGCCGCCGGATTCAACGCGGAACAGACCGAACATTGGGGGGGCATGGAGATGTTCCTCGGCAAGCAAGTTCGCCACGACTCCCCGGCGCTCGCGAACGTCTACCAGCACTTCCGAAGCAATCTCGAAGCGATCACAGATCTCGCGATCGATGCGGACATCGAGACCGTGGTATCCACGGTCGCCGTCAACCTGAAGGATTCACCGCCTTTCGCGTCCTTGCACCGAAGGGGCATGTCCGCCGACGAGATCTCGGAATGGGACGGGCACATCGATCGAGGAGTGAAGCTCGAACAAGCGGGCAATCCGGCAGAAGCGAGCGAGAGCTATTTGGCCGCCGATGCGATTGACGATCAGTATGCCGAATTACAGTTCCGACTCGGCCGCTCGTACCTGGCCACGGGCGATGCCGACCGTGCTCGCGAGAGATTCGTTCGGGCACGCGATCTCGACACCCTCCGCTTTCGAGCCGACAGCGAGATCAACGAAATCATTCGATCGGTTGTGGGCGAGCGTAGCGACAGTGGCGTGGCGCTGGCGGACGCCGCGCGGGCTTTCTCCGCGGCGGGCGCCCACGGCCTGACCGGCAAGGAGTTCTTTCACGAGCACGTCCATTTCAACTTCGACGGCAACTACTTCCTCGCCGTGCAACTGCTCGCGAAGCTGAAGAGCCTGCTTCCACCCTGGGTGCTGCAGAAAGAAGGCGAACGCCCATTGCTCTCGAGAGATGAAGCTCGGCAGCGATTGGCTTACACCGATTTCGATCGCAACCGGGTTCTCGAAGAAATCCTCCGCAGGATCGAGAAGCCACCGTTCGCGAACCAACTCGACCATGAGGCACGGATCCAGCGGCTACGGAGCATGGTTGAAGACTTCCACGACGGGAGAGACTGGAGCGATCACGCGCGCGCACTGGGTGAATACGCCGCCGCCATGGAGTTCGGCGATCGCGAGACGTGGCTTCAGTACAACCTGGCCGCTTTGCTGGTTGCGGGCAAGGAGTATGACCGTGCCGAGGAGCACCTGAGAGCGTTTCTCGACGCGGTGCCCCCTTACCCTCCCGCCTACGACAAGCTGACCGAAGCGCTGTTGCACCAAGGTCGATTCGCCGACGCTGCGGCGGTGTGTCGAACCCTACTGGAACGCAACCCGGATTTCGTCCCGGCTCGCTACGACCTGGCCTACGCCTTGGCCAATCTCGGTTCGTTCGAACAGGCCATCGCCGAGTACCGAGAACTGCTCAGGTTGGATCCTGCAAAATCAACGACCCACTACAACGAGATGGGCCGGCTCTTCATCCGGGTCAACAAGCTGGGCGAAGCCGCGCAGATGTTTCGCAACGCGACCACCTCACGTGCCTCCCCCGAATCTTCTCGCACGGTGGCCGACGCATACTTCAACCTGGGAGACGTCTTGAAGAAGACGGGGGCCACCGACGAAGCGCGGGCAGCGTTCCGTGAAGCCGCGACCGCCTACCGCGCCGAGTTGAGCCGCTCTCCGCGAGAGGCGTCCACGCACACGGTGCTGGGGAGAACCCTCATGGAACTCGGGGAAGCCGAGCGAGCGGAAGAACCGTTCCGCACGGCGGTGACGCTCGCGCCGTCCGATCCTTTGAACTGGCTTGGCTTGATCCACTGCCTGGAGGTGCGCGGGCAACTCGGGGCCGCAAGAGCGGAGGCCGAGCGCGGGATCGCGGCGATGACCGATCGAGGCGCGAAAGACGGCGCGGCGACGATTCGCCGCTACGCAGAGGGAATACGGCCCGCCCGCTAGCAGGGCGCTAGCGCACGACGGTGACGATTTGGACTCGGCTGTTGGCGCGGTCGGCGATGAAGGCCTGGCCGCGCCCGTTGGAGCAGAAATCGCCGGGATAGCGCAGGCGACCTTCGTTCCAACCGTATCCGAGCCCCCGCCCCTGAAACGACCCGTCTTGCTGGCTCAGCAGCACTACCGAACCACCGTTTTGGTCCACGACGTAGAGCAATCCGCGCCCGTCGGTGGAGATGGTCGTCGGGAACGTCATCAACTCCTTGAGCGGCTCGGTCAGAGGGACGAACGAACTCGCGCCTTTCCCAGCGGTATGGACACGGGCGTTCAACGTATCGAGCAAGTACACCGTACCGCTCGGGTCAACCGTGAGGTCGGTAAAGACGGTTTCACCTTCCGGAAGGGGGATCGTTCGCAGCGTCTTGCCGCTCGTATCCAGAATCACGACGCGATGCTGGGTCACGTCGAGCACGTAGAGCGCGTCCTTGGGTCCGATCTCGAAGCTGAGAGGCGCGAACTCGTCCGGAGCCGGAAGCCCGGTCGGTGTGACGTACCCCTTGAATTTGCCCCGCTCCGACAGGCGAAGAATACGCCGCGAGCGGCCGTCGAGTACGAAGATGCCGCCTTTGGAATCAAGCTTGACGCGCACGGGACTCCACATCTGCCCCACTTTGATCTCTTCGCCACCGCGGATGTCGCTGCCGTCCAGCGTATAGCGGACCAGACGGTGGTTACCGGTGTCGGCCACGATCAGCCGCGATTCGCCGTCACAGTCCAGCCCACGGGGCTCCAGCAACGGCGTGCCCTTCGCGTCCTCATACAGCGAGAACACGTGATTGAGCGTGGCGGCCGAGGCACCGGACGCCAAGAACAACGCGACAGCAGCGCTCAGCAAGATCGAGACATGACGAGTCTTCATCATCGGCACACCTCAGAGCAGTTCCTTGTGGCACTGGAGACACAGCACCTTGTCGTACTCGTAGTGCGTGAAATGCTTGAACTCGCTTCCGTGCGTGCGGTGACAGCTCACGCAGTCGACACGTAGGTTTTTGTCTCTGGGGTCTATGATCTCTTCGCCCGACGGATGGCTGACATGGGTTTGCCAGTCGTGGCACTCAGCGCACATCTCGCTCGGAGACTCTTCGACCAAATAGAACAGGTTGTCGGAACCGTGAGGTGTGTGGCAAGTGGCACACTCGCCGTCGGCCACGGGCTCGTGCGATGTCTCCGAGTTCTTCTGCCTCGCGATCGAATCGGCATGACACCTTCCACAGGTCTCGGTGGCCGTGCCCCTGAGCAAACCGCTGGTGGGAGACGCGTGTGGGCTGTGACAGTTCGTACACCCTTCGCCGCCGAGCACCGGCCAGTGGACGTTGGTCTTGCCGACCGTCTCCGCGACGGTCTCTTTGTGGCAGAACTCGCACAGCGCGCGCCCGTCCAACTTGGTCTTCAACGGCGTCGCCGAGTTCGCGCCCATGTGACACTTGCTGCACTTCTTCTCGCGCACCGGCTTGTGCACCGTGTTGTACAGCAGTCCCTTTCGGTTGGAACCGTGCACGTCGTGGCAAGAAGTGCAGCGGGACGACTCGACCGGATAGCCCATGTGGGCCTTCTTGAAGCTCGCCTCGCCGGTCGTATGGCATCCGGAGCCTGCGCAAAGAGTCGTGCTCTTCCTGTCCAGTAGGTGCTCGCCTTTAGAGGACGCGTGCGGGCTGTGGCAATTGACGCAACTCTCCTCCACCGGCTCGTGCTTGAACTTGACCTTCGAGACTTTGGCCTTCTTCTCGTTGTGACACTCGAAGCACAGTTCGCCCGCAGGCTTGATCAGCAGGAACTCGTTGGGGGAAGCGTGTTGGGCGTGGCACTTCAGACATTGGCCCTGCGCCACCACCTCATGAACGCTTTTGGCGTCTTCCGGGATGATTTCCTCGTGACACTCGAAGCAGACCGCCTCGCTTTCGGCCACCAGCAACATCCCGTGGTTGGACGTGTGCGGGCTATGGCAGCCGGTGCACTCCCCGTCTTTCAGCGGCGTGTGCAGGTACTTGTAATCGATGGTCTCCGCGAACTCGTCGTGGCACTCCAGGCAAAGCTTTCCTCTCGCGCCGGGCTTCAGGCGGAAATCGTCGTCCGTCTGCGCCGCCGCCGTAAGCGGGAGGAGCGCGGTCACGAGCAGGCAAATCGCGGCATTGGCCATCATTTTCGAAGCCCCGCCGATCATGGGGCCTCCAAGACGTGGCAGTCTTCACAGACCCTCAAGTCGAAGGGTCCATGCAACTCGGGCTTCAAGAACATGTCTTCGGTGGACGCGTGCGGATCGTGACACTTCCGACAGTCCATCACTTCCGCGCGGATCCCGATGTGCGCTGCGTCGAAGTCGTCGTCGTCCTCCAACTCGTGGCACTCGCCGCACAGCTCCATCATCGAGCCGGTGTTGAGGGCACGGCGTTCGGATGCATGCGGAGAGTGGCACTCCAGGCACTCGCCGTCCGCCGCCGGCGAATGTGCTTGGTCGCTCTCTATCCGCTCCTTGAGGCCTTCGTGACAGCTCAGACACAGATCGTAGCTGTCGGCCAAGACCAAGCTCGCGAGCTTCGCTTTGTGGGGGCTGTGGCACTGGGTACATTCACCCGCCACGACCGGCTCGTGGGCGCTCTCGCTCTCGTCCAACAAATCCTCGATCTCGGAGTGGCAGTCCAAACACAGAGGCCCGACTTCTTGCAGGAGAAGCGCGTCTTCGTTGCTTCCATGTGGGTCGTGGCAATCGAGGCAGAAACCGTCGGCGAAAGGTTCGTGCGCCGTGGTTCCCTTGGCCACTGTCATGAGTTCTTCGTGACAGTCCACACAAAGATCCGAATCCGTGGCCTTGAGGAGATTCTTCTCAGAGGCCCCGTGGGGGGAGTGACAAGACGTGCACTGCGCCTTCTCGACCGGCTCGTGAATGTTCGCCTTGATGAACCGCTGCTCGACGTCGCTGTGACACTCCAGGCAGATGGCGTCCATGCGGTCCAGCATCATGCCCGGGAAGTTCGAGCCGTGCGGATTGTGACAAACCAGACAGTCGCCTTCGTCGAACGGCTGATGCGCGATGTCGTGCGACGTATCCATCGTGTCTTCGTGGCAGTCGACACACAGCGCCGAGCCCGAAGCACGCAACAAGAGTTTCTCGCTCGAGGCGTGCGGCAGGTGACAGGAGACGCAGTTGTCGTCCATCTCCACGGCTTCGTGCTCGAAAGTCTGGCGCACGTCGGCCACTTCGTGACACTCCGTACACAGGCTCTTGTCCGACGCGCGCAGCAGCAGGCGGCTCTCCGAGGCGTGTGGATCGTGACACTCCATGCACTCCCCGTTCGTAAACGGCTCGTGCTCGATCGTGCCGCCCTCGGTCAGGTCACTCGCCTCGTGGCACTCCAGGCAGAGTTCGTCATCGGGGACGACGGTGCTGAACGGGTCTTCGGCATCCGGCGCTTCGTGGCAGTTCTCACACTCCAGATTCCCCATCGGCTCGTGCAGGCTCTTTCGAAGCAGCCCCGCCTGCGAAGAAGAGTGCGGGTTGTGGCAGATGGCGCAGGATTCCTGTTCGACGGGATACTCGGCGTGCGCCGACTTGAAACTTTCCTCGACGGGGTCGTGACACGAAAGGCACAGCGCGATGGGTTCATCGATGAGAAGATCGTCGTGCTCGGAGCTGTGTGCGCGATGGCAAGCCTCACAGCCGTCCGTCTTCATCGGTTCGTGGACGACCTTGCGGTTGAACGCGCGTCTGTCGTGACACTCGTAGCAGCTCTCGGCGCCGGCAGCCGTTAGAAGATTCGGGGCATCGGAAGCATGCGAATCGTGACACATCGTACACTCGCCGTCTGCCAGCGGAGCGTGCAGCTTACCGGTGTCGGTGCCGACCTCTTCCTTCGTGTGACACTCGTAGCAGAGCGCATTACCCTCCGCCGTAAGGATGTTCTTTGCGACGATCCCGTGACGCAGATGGCAGCCTTCGCACTTGCCGTCCTTCATGACGGTGTGCACGACCTTCTTGCTGTATTCCTCTTCGTTGAACTCCGTGTGACAAGACAGGCAGTCTTTCTTGGAGAAAGTCCTCTTGCCGCGCATCGTGGGAACGCTGCAAGCCTGGATCACGACGAGGCAAAGCGCCACCGCCAAGGCGAGCGCACCCGTAGTCGTTCTGGCAGTCTTGATGGTCATCCGTTCGCGTCGATTCCGTCCGCAGAGAGCGATCAGTCTTCGGCCGTCCAGTAGATGTCTACTTCTGAGGCTTCTTCAAGCTGACGCGCCCAGTCATCGATTACCGTTTCCAGCTTCGCGTCGAACACGGCCTGCACGACCTCCTTCTTCGCATCTTCCAACGGCTGAGGCGAGGCGGAGATCACCCGTTCGACATGGAAGATGTAGTGGCGGTCTTTCGCGGCCGTGTACTCTCTGTAATCTCCGACTTTGGCACCGGTGAGGGCCTCTTGCACATCCTCGGGCAAATCCGCGGTGGTGACGAGCTTGCCCTCGCAATCGAGCAGACCGGGGGTCCCTCGCGCGACCTGGCCGTCGGCGTTGACCTTCAACCAACTGAACTCCGACCCCTTGGCGAGGCTGCCCATCGCGGCCTTGGCAAGATCGGCTTCGGGGAACGCAATGCAATTCGTCTTGATCATCTCCGGCGTCGAGTAGTCCTCGATGTGGTCGGCATAGTACTCTGCCACTTCCTTCTCGCCAACTTTTACGTCCGGTTGAGCGACCTTCTGCACGAACGCACCGAACACCACGGCATCCTCATACCGGCGGACCGAGTCCAGATAGACCGCAGACTCGTGGACACCACGCAGCACCGCCTCCTTGGCCATGACGATTTTCCGAAGCCGCTCGTCGAACAGATTCACCTTCTTGGTGTTGACCTTCTTCGACTCGATTGCTTGCCCGATGCCGTGGTAGAACTCCTGGCGCAAGTCTTCGGCGAGATCAGCGACCGTTATCGGATCCTGCCCGTCGAACTCGGCGATCACCCTCGGATCTTCCCTCAGAGCCTCGAAACCCGGCTCCTCGGCTTCGAAGTCGAGTTCTTCGAGCAGTTGATCGTTCACGCGGGCGTGTTTTGCCCTCAGATCGACCAAATACCCATTCAGGGTATCTGTTTGTTTCTTGCGTCGCGCCAGTTCCTTAGCCGGGCCGCGAGCCTCGGGGTCGTCTGGAGACACGATGCTGACGAACTTCATCAGCACGAAACCGTTGGGCGTATTGACGACCGAGCTCGTGTCGCCGACCTGCGTCTCCGAGAGAGTACGGGCGATCGCGGGGAGCAACTCCTTCATGTCAGTGGGGCTTGCGTCGATGCTCCCCTTCGCGGTGCCGTCTTCGAGCGCCGAGGCCGCCTCGTCTTCGAACGCCGCGCCGGCCTCAATCTTCTGCCGTGCCTTCTCGGCGAGTTCGCCATCCGCGAAGATGACAGATGCGATGACAGGACGACGAATGGCCGCCTGGTAGAACGGCTCGATCTCCTCGTCGCTGACTTCGAGACTCTCAACCCGCTCGCGCAGAAGGGCTTTCCTCAATTCGATCTTCTTGTAGACATCGACAAGATTCACGACGTCGGGGAGTTCACTCAGGCCGATCCGACCGGCTTCTTGCAAGATGAGCTTTCGGTTGACGAGACGTGAAAGAACCTCCTGGCTGATCTCGCCATCAGCCGAATCCTCCGCGCCCTCGTTCGCGTCCGCGGCTCCGCTCTCGAGCGCCTCGCGCGCCGCGACCCGCTTTGCAGCCGCGACCGCTGCTTCGAAGGCTTCGAGCGTGATGGTCTCGCCTTCGACTCTTGCGACGATCTGCTTCCCGTCTTCGACGGGCAGCCCTCCGCGGGCACCGAACGCCGGCAGCGCGACGCTGACAAGAAGCAGCACCAGTACCGCTGGAATGCTGCCATGGATTTTCTCGATGGCGGTGTGCGATTTCATGAATTCCTCAGTCCTCGACAAAAGTCCGCGCAACCGCGCGAATCATCCTCGTCGCCATGCTGTTGGCCGTCCCCTCTCTACCGACGTCGAAGAAAAAAACACCATCGTCGCCGTCGTTGAAACTTTGCGAAGCCCACACGGTCCGCTCCGGGTTCGTCGGTGCGTCGCGATCGAAAATCATCGTGGAAAAATCCACGCTCGGAGCACGTGTGGCCTGCTCGTAAGTCTTGAAGACTCGTACCGTCCCGGTGACCACAAGGTCCGCATCGAGATCGGCAAAGAGGCTCGCGACATGATCGTAGGAAATGCCGCCGCCCATGATCACACGGTTGCGTAGAAGCGCCGTCCTCACCATCCCCGGCTCGATGACCGAATATCGTTCCATCGCCGCCATCTGTCGTGCGAAATTCCCCGCGAGGACGGCCCCCGCGTGAGCATGTTCGCTCTCGTTGCGAAACGGCAACACGGCGACGCGATAGCGCTCCCGTTCTTCCCCGCGTACGGGTCGGTATGTAATCTTCGGGACGAAGCGGCCAGTGAACCATCCGCTCGCCGGGCCTTCAAGTCCGGCCGCATCTCCTTCTTCCTCGCCGAAAGAGCGATCGTAAGAGCGGAGCAGCCGCGCCACGACTTCTTCGCGCAAAACCGCGGGGTCTTCGATGATCCCGACCCCCAGTAGACCGGGTTCGTCGTTGCCCGCCAGTGTGGCGCTCTCGATCGCCAGGATCATCGGCGCAGCACCCGTCGTCACCAGACGAGAGGTCAAGGCCATCTGCGGTGGCGCCAGCCGACTGTAGAGGTCGGCGCTGGTCACCATCACCGCACCGACGCCCGTCTCTTCGAGAAACGCCCGCGCTTGGTCGCGGTCGATGCCCCCGAGGTAACGCATGCGGTGCCGGGCCATGAACTGTTCCAAGAGATCGTTCTCGAGCACGGCCATTCCTCGCGCGCGAAGACCGGCCGTGAGCGAGTCATGGATCTCTTCGGCCGGAATGCTCGTCCCGCTGAGGTTCTGCACGGGAAGTACCGCGACAGGCAACGCCATGAGCGGCTCCGCGCCTGGGACGTCCATGCGTGCCGCCTGCACGCACCCTGCCAGAACCAGCAGCGGCAGCGAACAAGCGATGCGCAAACTCGGAGTACTATTGGAACAACTGCCCGATAAGGTCATCGACTGCTGCTCCGGTCACATCGTTCATCGGCTCGCCGCCACCCCCGAACAGACGATCGAGGATGCCCACCCCACCTTTGGTCGATGACGCCGTCCAGACCACCTTCCCCGTATCGGTCTCGATCAATTGTAGGCTGAGAGAGATCACATTGGAGGACGTCGTGCCCGATCGTATTTGGCCGTACTCGCGCAGCGTCCCGGTGATGATTCCATCGGCTTCCAAATCGGCGCCCAACTTGATCGCTTCGCGCGGAGAAGGCGCGGTAGCGTGAGCGACATGCACCTGCGCCACCGATCGGGCAACCTCGCCGACCGGAAGCACGTAGAACCCGTAAGTCGCCAGTAGCTTCGTCACCACGACATCGCGCACCCGCGCGCCCGCGGCGCGATCGCGCGACACGTTCTCTAACGGCATGACTGCCAGCACACGGAGTGCGCCGAAGTCCATGTCCTCGTCGTGATACGTGTCACGGAACAGCGAGCAGCCTGCCGCAAACGCAAGAAACAGGCCGAGCAATGCAATTCCACCCCCGCGACGAACTTTGCTCGTTTGTTGACTCTTCATGAATCCTCCCTGCGCGATCCCGCTCCACATACTCAGAAACTCAGGTGCAAGTCGACGTTGAACAGCTCGGTCTTCTCCGAACGGCGATCATCGTCGATATCGATGGAACGATAAGAAACGTCCAGCGTCGTGCGCTTGAAAACGACCCAGCGAACGTTGGGTCCGAACGTTCTTTCCGACCGGTCCTCCAAGGACAAATACTCTTCGTCGTAACTGAAGCCGAACTGTAGATTCCCGTCGGGAAACGGAGACCATCCGATCCCGTAATCCTGCGCGACCCTGTCCCGGCCGCCCTTCTCGGAGAACACGTCGATGTCCGCGCGCAAATGCAGCGAGCGGAGCGGCGTGAACGTGACACCGAAGTTCAAGATGTTCGTCGAGGTCGAAGACTTGACTACAACGTCCGGCAAGCCTTCCTTACTGACAATCCTCGTCCCTTCGGTACCTCGGAAATTGTAATTGACATGGATCGTCATGGCGCGATGGGGCACGAGCTGAATCCCGATGTTCGTGAACGTCGACGTCTGATCGGTCTGTTCCGTCTTGGGAAAACTCACGCCCGTGGAGAGATTGAGATCGATACCGCGGTACAGTTGAGCGAAATTCTTGAACACCAACGTGTAGTCCGATCTGGTCTCGTCGTCGATATCCTCGTTCTTGCCGCTGTAGGTCAGCGTGTGACGCAGGGTGCGATGCAACGGAGCGAAGTTCAGCGAGGCAAAGTGAACGAACGCCAGGCGCCGGCCTTGCGGATCACGACCGTTTTCCACCGCAATACGGCCGCTCGCCGACAGCTTCGGACTCCAAACGTGACGAGCGCTGAGTCCGTTGGAAAGAACGTCCCGGCGGTTGCCGTTCGCGTCGGCGAACCAGTAGGAAAAGTCGTAGAATAAGAACGGCGCGTCGAAAACCCTGAACCGAGCGTCGATGTTCCCTACGTGGCTCTCGCTGGTCGAATCCGTCTTCCCTTCCGTCGCTTCCTCGGTGAGAAACGCCTGAAGCTCGGTCACGAAGATATCGGCCGCATCCGTACCCGGCGGAATCGGGATCGCCAGGCTGAGTGGACGTGTAGTCGCCTTGATGTAACGCGCAGCGGTCAGCGGGAATCGAATTTCGAAGTATTTGTCGAATCGATCGAACGTGGCCCCGTGAACCGTTTCCACCTCCACCCAGTTCTCACCATCTGAGCTGAAGTACACGTCCCACGAGAACGAACTCGTGATCTCCGGAGTCAAATCCACCGCCGGATCGAGCTGAACCCGCAACGTGTTCACGCTTGACGTGGCAAAGAACTCGACGCCGAGATTTCGCAGGTCCCGGTCTCCGCCCCCCGAGACGGACAGTCCGAGGTTCACACCTGCCGACGCCGCCAGGTCGTCGTCGATCAGCGCAGGTAGATCATCGAGGGCATCTTGATCCGGCGTCTCGTCAACGCTGAACAAACCCGCAGCAGGATCCTCCTCGGTCGCGATTTCCCCCTGTCCGGACGAAGTCGTCTCAACCGCGCGGCGCGTGTACGTGTAGCTCGCCGACGGCAGAAGGCGACCGTCCCAGAAACTGTCCGTATAGCGAACGTTGGCGTTATGCGTCACGTCCTCGACCCCAATGCCGGTGACTTCGTCCATTCGATCTCGGTAAGCGAGCCGGTACCTCATGTCCAAGCCGTTCACAGGACGATACTGGGCGACGAAAGAGGCGAAATCTTCGACTCGGTCTTCGAATTCTCGGCCTCTGTCGTAGGTGTTGGTCCGTACGTAGCGGCCTTCGAACTTCGGGAGACGATCGGGACGCCACGCCAGGACCGTGCGGTAGTTCTCCCTGATATCCGCCGTGGAGTTGCCTCCGAGGTCTTCTTCGAATCGATCGTAACCGACACCCGCCGTGTACAGCGGTGTCGATAGCGTCAGGTTGGCGAACGGACTCATCTTCGTGATCTTTGAGTCCGCAGATGCCCCATCGACCCGAGAGTTAGATTCCTGCACGTCATAGACGCCGCCCGCGCGTAAGCTGAGGTTCGGGTAGATCGACTTGTCCAACGTCAGATTGTAGCGCTGCAGAAACAGGTCGCTTTCCCTTTCGCTCTCCGTGACGTTGACCTTGTCGGTGCGCTTCGTGTTCGTGTCGCTATACCCCAAGCGCACCGATCCGTGCACGCCCTCGGCGCGAACGCCTCCGGGAAAGACGATCGGCGCCGTCAGTGCCAGCGCTGCTGCAACAACCGGAAGTGAGTAGGTGCACGAGCGCCTCACCGATCACCTCTCTCCGACCACGGCGACGGCGTACGGATCGGGTCCCACGTCGATGCGCGACTCCGTCCTTTCGGTCACCAAATCTACGATCGCGAGCGTGTTCTGCTCGGCGCTCAGCACATAGAGATCACGCTCCTCCTTGTCGATGGCCATGTCGCGAACCGCCCCGGCGACCTCGAGTGACGGTGATGGAATGAGAGACAGCGGGTCGGAGGCCTGGAGCCAGCGGTCGCCTCGACGATAGACGTAAATCGAGTCGGTGCGCTCGTCGACCTTGATCGCGGTGGTCCCCATGCCGAAGAAAGTGCGATCGGCGACCGTGAGCGTAGGCAACTCGATCGCGAGCATGTGGGGAGACCAATCGTGGATGACATAGAGCCGCTCTCCGTCTCGACTGAAGTCGCCGTGAGACGGCCCCTGCTCTACCGAAAGGGTCGCTCGATGCGACTGCTTGGCGATATCGAGCACCGAGATGGTGCTGGAACGCGAGTTGAGAACGAACGCCCGCTCACCGCCCGGTGAAAGGAGCACCTCGGTAGGCCCCTCTTCCACATTGATCCGCCCGGTCTCCGAAAGAGCGCCGGTGTCTATGAAGCTCACGCTGTCGGATCCCCGGTTCGTGCACAGCAACGTGCGGCCGTCTTCGGTGAGCGCGAGCTCGGTAGGTTCGTCGCCGGCATGAAGCGGGATCCGATCGATGACGCGGTTTGCCACCATGTCGATGACATCGACGCCGGCGTGATAGCCGGACGACGCGACGTAGGCCAATCCGGAATCGCGATTCAACACGACGCCCTTCGGCGCGGTTCCGGTGGCGATGGCCGCCACTGCCTGCCCAAGGCGCTTGTCAAAAACCGTGATGTCGTCCGAGGCCGTGTTGGTCACGTAACCGACCAGGCTGAGAAGGGGTTTCTCCGGGACGACGGCATCGAACACCGGAACGAAGCGCGATCCTTCGCGCAGCGCGTACGACGGCGTAGGTTCCTCGGTGGGAGTGCTACCGTCGGACGGCACGGGCATCTCGGGCCGCAAAATCGATTCGGAGGGGCGCAGAGTCAGCCACAAGACTGTCGCTTCGCGTGGTTCGAGTCGGAAGGCGGCGTCGATGCGAACGGGCGCCTCATCGACGGCAAGCTCAGAGCTCATCTCGCTGTCAAAGTAGGAAGCGCGCTTCACTCCGAGACGCAGCCCGGAGTAGACGCCGGCGGGCACGCGAGCGCGCGCCAGAAGTCGCTGTCTTCCCAAATCCGATGTCCGGATATCGGCCATCGACAGCGAAAGCGGGGCCTTACGCCCCTCCCCGACGGCAACGAGCGAATCGAGGGTGAAGTCGAGGCGAGAAGTCGCCGGCGGCAAAGGCTGCAGGTACACGACCAACGTCGCGGAGTCGCCCACCGGCTCTCGCTCGGGCACGCCGGACTTGGTCGAGCAGGCCGCGACCATCATCAGCGCCAGGGTCATGGCACCGATCAGAGCGTGTGTGCTGCGCTTTGCCATGTCTGCCCCCGCCCCCTTCGTGTCTCATGGGCCGACGCTTTACAAAACCAGAAGAAAAAAGA
>PJEL010001778.1_pt1 | contig 20791 bp, 12 predicted proteins | sample 1853271 | NCBI WGS metagenome assembly PJEL01 (sample SAMN08108733, study PRJNA415343) | Invertebrate metagenome, whole genome shotgun sequencing project. | host: Globobulimina | place: Sweden: Gullmar Fjord | collected 2015-08
TATCAGGAAGTCCTTACCGACCCTTCCTACCGTGGACAGATGGTTACCATGACGTATCCGTTAATTGGAAATTATGGAGTAACTCCCGAAGATGTTGAATCTGACAGTATTCAGGTTTCGGCATTCATAATAAGAGAATATCAGGATTACCCAAGTAACTTCAGATCTACGGGGTCCCTTGCCGATTATCTTAAAGCCGGCAATATCCTTGGTATTGACGAGATTGATACAAGAGCTTTAACACGTCATATCAGAAAAACAGGGTCTATGCGTGCCGTAATTTCCACCGAAGACCTTGACCCGGACTCACTGGTAAAAAAAGCAAACGAGATTTCTTCCATGGAAGGATGTGACTTTGTAAAAGATGTTACCTGCAGCAGACCATACAGATGGAACGGAAAAGAGCCATACTATCTTCCTGAAGGCGCGGAGCTTAATGATTCGATCTGGATGCGTAAGGATAAGTATTCTGTTGTGGCATTCGATTTCGGAATAAAATACAATATTATCCGCTGCCTTGAAAAAGCAGGTTGTGAAATTATTGTTGTACCGGCAACAACATCTGCGGAAAAAATAAAAGGAATGAGTCCCGATGGCGTGTTTCTTTCAAACGGCCCCGGTGACCCGGAGCCTGTAACTTATGCCATTCAGACCGTGAAAGAACTTCTTGATTACAAACCGCTTTTTGGCATTTGCCTTGGTCATCAGGTTTTAAGCCTTGCCCTGGGGGGAAAAACCTACAAACTTAAATTCGGACATCGTGGTGGAAACCAGCCTGTTCAGAATTTAAACACGAAGAAAGTGGAAATCACTTCACAAAATCACGGATTTGCTGCAGACATGGACAGCATGAAAGATAAAAATCTTGAAGTTGCTCATATTAATCTTAACGATAATACTGTTGAAGGATTTAAGCATAAAGAACTGCCGGTGTTCGGTGTTCAATACCACCCTGAAGCATCACCGGGACCAAATGACGCAGAGTATCTGTTCAATGATTTTGTAGAGCTCATGAAAGCAAATTCCGATAAATAATTTTAAATGAATTAAGAAAATAAAAATATGCCAAAACGTACCGACATAAAAAAAATACTCATTATTGGAGCAGGTCCGATTATCATCAGTCAGGCGTGCGAATTCGATTATTCAGGAACCCAGGCTTGTAAAGCATTGCGGGAAGAAGGCTACGAGGTTGTTCTTATCAACAGCAACCCCGCAACAATTATGACCGACCCTGAAATGGCCGACTATACTTATATTGAGCCTGTAACGCCTCTCAGTGTTGAAAAAATCATCGAAAAAGAAAGGCCTGATGCAATCCTTCCGACATTAGGTGGGCAGACAGGTCTTAATACAGCAATAGAAGTTGCTAAAGCCGGTGTTTTAGAAAAATATGGTGTCGAAATGATCGGAGCTTCAGTTGACGTAATTGAAAAAGCTGAAGATCGGGAACGATTTCGTGATGCCATGAATAAAATAGGCCTAAGAATTCCCCATAGTGAGTTTGCTACAAATATGCAGGAAGTTGCCGAAGCTGCTGAAAAAATCGGTTTTCCAATTATTGTAAGACCAAGTTTTACTCTTGGTGGTACCGGTGGAGGCGTGGCTTACAATATTAATGATCTGAATAAAATGTCTAAAGCCGGCCTCGACGCAAGCCTTATTACGCAGGTTATGCTGGAAGAATCGGTCTTAAACTGGAAGGAATACGAACTTGAAGTTGTGCGTGATAAAAATGATAATGTTGTAATTATCTGTTCCATTGAAAATATTGATCCGATGGGTGTTCATACAGGAGACAGTATAACGGTTGCTCCTATCCAAACCCTTTCAGATAAAGAATATCAGGTGCTCCGGGATGCATCTATTGCAATAATAAGAGAAATCGGAGTTGATACCGGTGGTTCTAATGTTCAATTCGCGATTAACCCTGAAAACGGTGAAATGATTGTTGTCGAAATGAACCCAAGGGTTTCAAGAAGTTCTGCCCTTGCTTCGAAGGCAACCGGTTATCCAATTGCAAAAATTGCAGCTAAACTGGCTGTCGGGTATACAATGGATGAGCTTACCAATGATATTACAGGTGAGACTCTGGCATCATTTGAACCGACACTCGATTATTGTGTAATAAAAATACCACGCTGGACTTTTGAAAAATTCCCTGAAACAGCTGACTTTCTGACAACTGCAATGAAGTCTGTTGGAGAGACCATGTCGATTGGCAGAACTTTCAAAGAGTCTTTTCAAAAAGCATTACGTTCCCTCGAAATCGGAAGATTCGGGCTTGGAGCCGATGGCAAAGATATTGCTGACATTGAAGGTGAAGGTCCTTCCATGTCAGAGATTGAAGGTAAACTTGCTACTCCAAATTCAAATAGAATTTTTTATATCAGATATGCCTATAAAGCAGGGATGAGCATCGATACAATTCATGAAATCACAGGAATTGATCCCTGGTTTTTACACCAGTTCAAGCAGATTGTCGATTTTGAAAAAGTGATCAGTGATGCGGGTAAGCAGATAGATAAGGACCTTCTTAGAAAAGCAAAATCCTGGGGCTTTTCTGACACTCAGATTGCTTATTTAGGAGAGTTTGAAAACGAAGATGAAGTTAAAGCCTTACGTAAATCACTTGACGTTGCGCCTGTTTACAAGCTTGTCGATACATGTGCCGCTGAATTTAAAGCTGCAACTCCATACTATTATTCAACTTATGAAGAAGAATGCGAAGCACGGGTCTCTTCAGACAAAAAGGTTATGATTTTAGGTGGAGGGCCAAACAGAATCGGCCAGGGAATTGAGTTCGATTATTGCTGTGTTCATGCCTCTTTCGCTCTCAGGGAAGAAGGCGTTGAAAGCATAATGGTAAACAGTAATCCTGAAACCGTAAGTACTGATTACGATACCTCTGATAAGCTTTATTTTGAACCACTTACAAAAGAAGACGTTCTCCATATTGTTGAAAAAGAAAAGCCAACCGGAGTTATTGTACAATTCGGAGGTCAGACACCTCTTAATATTGCAATGGGGTTAAAAGAAGCAGGCGTTCCAATCATTGGTACTTCTCCCGATAGTATTCACAAAGCAGAAGATCGTGACGAATTTCAGGCAATGCTGAAAAAACTTAATCTGGTTCAACCGGAGAACGGGATTGCATTAGATTATAATGAAGCTCAGATAGTAGCTGAAAAAATCGGATATCCTGTAATGGTACGACCTTCATATGTTCTCGGTGGCCGTGCCATGAAAATTGTCTACAGCCCCTCTGATCTTGAAAACTTTATTAAAATAGCTCTGGAGGTCTCTCCGGGCCACCCGGTACTGATAGACAAATTTCTTGAAGAAGCTGTTGAACTCGATGTTGATGCCATCAGCGATGGGAAAGAGACAATTATAGCCGGAATTATGCAGCATATTGAAGAGGCCGGTATCCATTCCGGAGACTCTGCCTGCTCACTACCTCCATATGATGTTTCTCAAAAACTTCTTGATGAAATAGCAACGGCAACAAAGGCTATGGCCAAGGAGCTTGTTGTAATAGGCCTGATGAATGTTCAATACGCTATTAAAGATGAAAAACTTTATGTTATTGAAGTTAACCCCAGAGCGTCACGAACTGTTCCCTTTGTCAGTAAAGCAACAGGTATTCCTTTTGCAAAACTTGCAACAAAAGTAATGCTTGGAATAAGCTTAAAAGACGTTGGACTTGAAAAAGAGTTTATACCCGATCATTTTTCTGTAAAAGAGGCTGTTCTTCCTTTTGATAGATTTCCAAACGTTGATACCATTTTAGGGCCTGAAATGAAATCAACGGGTGAAGTAATGGGCGTTGCCCCTGATTTTGGTATGGCATTTGCCAAGGCCCAGCTGGGTGCAGGGCAGAAGCTGCCACTCGAAGGTTCTGTTTTTATAAGTGTTAAAAACAAAGATAAAAATGCGGTTTTACCAATTGCCAAACGCTTTATTGAGAATGGTTTTAAAATTAAGGCAACAAGAGGGACATCCGAGTTTTTAAAAGAAAATAATATCGAAAATACGATGATCAATAAAGTATCAATAGGCCGACCACATGTTGTAGATGCCATTATTAATAATGAAATCCAGCTTGTTCTGAATACACCATCCGACAGCGCAACAAAAAAAGATGGATATAGAATCAGGCGGGCAGCACTTAAATATAAAATACCTTATACAACAACAATTGCGGGGGCTTCAGCAATAAGTAAATCGATTGAAGCTCTAAACCAACAAGAATATTCGGTAACAACTATTCAGGATTATCATTTAAAGGCTCTTAAATCATGATTGAAAACGAAAGACCCCGTGATGAATGTGGAGTATTTGGGATACACAACCACCCGGATGCAGCTAAATTAACTTATTTTGGACTCTATGCTCTTCAACACAGGGGACAGGAAAGTGCTGGAATAGCAGTATCCCACGATAAGCAAATTGAAGTTCATAAAGGAATGGGACTGGTTCCTGAAATTTTCAACGTAAAAGACCTTGAAGCCCTGGAAGGAACAAGTGCTGTTGGTCATGTCAGATATTCAACTACGGGTGGCTCAAACCTTGAGAATGCCCAGCCGTTTATTGCAAGGCACAAGAAAAAAACCTATGCAATTGCGCACAACGGCAACCTTGTTAATGCACACATTTTAAAAAAAGAGCTTGAAGAGCAGGGCTCAATTTTTCAAACAACGATGGACAGTGAAGTTGCAATTCACCTCTTTATCCGTAACCTGAAACAAGGCTTTGTTCAGGGAATGGTAGATACTGTTGCAAGACTTCAGGGAGCATATTCTTTTGTTGTCTTAACAGGTAAAGGTGAACTTATTGGAATAAAGGATCCTAACGGTTTCAGACCTCTTTGTCTTGGCCGACTGAATGGACATTATGTTCTTGCTTCTGAAAGCTGCGCCCTTGATCTTATTCAGGCTGAATTTATCAGAGAGCTTGAACCTGGTGAGATTGTAATGATAGACGATGATGGCGTCAAAAGCCTGATCCCTGCAAAGAAGCAAACGCAGTCGATGTGTATTTTTGAATATATTTACTTTGCAAGACCTGACAGCACAATCGCAGGACATAACGTATATATGATGAGAAAGGCTCACGGACGACGCTTAGCCCAGGAAGCACCGGTTGAGGCTGATATTGTAATGCCTTTTCCTGATTCAGGAAATTATGCGGCCATAGGTTATTCCGAAGAATCAGGAATTCCATTTGAAATGGCGATGATCAGAAATCATTATGTCGGACGATCATTTATTCAGCCAACCCAGTCAATGCGTGATTTTGCTGTAAGGATTAAACTTAATCCAGTAAAGGAAATGATTCAGGGCAAAGATATTATAATCATTGAAGATTCTATCATTAGAGGCACGACTGCCAAAACCAGAGTCAAGGCACTTAAAGAACTTGGTGCAAAAAAAGTCCATATGAGGATCAGTTGTCCACCTCATAGATTCCCCTGCTATTACGGAATAGATTTTTCCACTAAGGGTGAACTGATTGCCGCAAAGAAAACAATGGAAGAACTGACAGAATACCTGGGACTTGACTCACTTCACTACCTTAGTATTGAAGGAATGATGGAAGCAAGTGGTGTCGAAAATCCGGAAAATTTCTTCTGCAAAGCATGTTTTGATGGTAAATATCCGGTGAAGATTGATAAAGATATGGCAAAAAATTGTCTTGAATGTTGAAAAAGGCTTGAATAATAGGCTAATATAATGGTAACTATGTAAGTTAGTAAGGAATTGAAATTAAATAAGTGGTACGAAATTCGCACTGATTTGGTTCAGGTTTCGCCGATCATATATTTTCAAAGCTGAAATAATAGTGACCTATTCTGATGTTTTGAAAATATATGATCGGAGAAAGATGAGCTGAAGGCGGGATGAGTTTCGTTTCAGTTATTTAATTTCAATTCCACAAGATTCCTGTTCAAATTCTTGGTGCTAAATGCGGTTAATTAGGTTATTTCAGGAGCTCTTTTAATATGATAGAAACAAAATACCTCAAAGACAATATCGAGAATATTCAAAAGCTTTTAACTATTCCTGCACTTAAAAACTTTGAAACCAAGTATCTTGGTAAGTTATTGAAGCTAAGTAAAATCCGTGAATATGAAGAGGGCGAGATAATAATAAAGGAAGGAGATAACGACCCATGGCTTTATTTCCTGCTTGCGGGCAAAACTGTTATCACAAAGGAAGATGTCGAGATTGCCAGAATTGACACTATTGGTGAAATTTTTGGTGAAATGAGAATTGTCGACACCAGGACCCGTTCGGCGTCTGTTATTGCTGTCGGCAGAACAACATGTCTTGCTGTTGACACATCAGCCGGTGATAAGATTACAAATGAAAGCGAACGCGATGAAAAACTTGATTTTCTTTTATTACTTTATAAAATATTTGCCGAATATATGTCTGTAAGGCTTCGACTGACAAATGAGGAACTTATTAAGGCAAAACAAGAGGTTGAACAGATAAGAGAAAGCAAAATGAATATTATAATGCGTAAAATTCAAAACAAAGAAGATTAAAATATAAACGACCTGTCGAATTATTCCGGATACAATTTAATGAAGAAAACCGTATCGTTTACCAAGAACGCCACAAATGTATTTTTCCATATCTTAACAAAATGCAACCTCAAGTGCAGCCACTGTTATATCAACAAAAAACAGCATGGGGAAAAAATTCTTTCGATTGAAACAATTGAAGAATGGCTAAGGTTGTTTGCTGATAAAAGTGATATTGCCAACGTAATTTTTTTGGGCGGCGAGCCGACACTTCATCCACAATTATCCGATGCCGTTAAGATCGCTAAGAAGATCGGCTACAAATCTATCACAATCGATACAAACGGATATTTATTTCATAATATTCTTTCAAAAATAACCCCCGATGATATTGATTTTCTGAGTTTCAGCCTTGACGGAGCGACAAAAGAGACAAATGACGCTATTCGGGGCAAGGGCTGCTATGAGGCCTGCGTAAAAGGAATATATGAGGCAAAGTCTAAAGGATTTAATACAAGCCTTATTTACACGGTAAGCGGCAATAACATAAATGAACTTGAGATGATGCCGGCTCTCTTAGAAAAGTTTCAAATAAAAGAATTTTTTATTCAGGTTATCGGAATACGAGGTAATTCCACCGAAGAAGACGCATCTAACCTTCAGGTATCAAAGGAAAAATGGCAAAAAATAATACCTGCAGTGGCTCAAAAAGTCTCAGAACTTGGTATAAATGTGACCTACCCAAAAGTATTTCTTGAAGAAAATGATATTTTTGAATGTGGTGGCCTGGTGGCGAAAAACTATTTTATATTCCCAAATGGCAGGGTCTACAGATGCCCTTTATGTGAAGACTTTCCAATTCATGCAAACTCTATCGACAATAACAAACTTATTGAAACACCAAAGCTTAACGAAAGTGATTTTTTCCATCTTTCAATTCCGGAAGGCTGTGTCATGAATAAAATGGTTCAGCCTGAAAACCTTTCATACAGTGATAATTGTAGCCCTGATTACAGAATTGCCTGCTGTCTGTTGAAAGAGCGTATTGTAGGCTAAACCTTGCCCGTTCACCTTCATATCAAATTTTCGTTTTTTTAGCAGTTTTCAAATAATTATTGACCACCCAGCAAAAATCTGACATAATCGTACGTTATTTTAAGAGTCACAAGAAATATTGCATAGTCATTTCAGCAAGTTCTATTGATTTTTGTGATCTTTAGTAAAGTGGATTAAAAGTTATTTTAAAACTGTGTTTGAGTGGGTTTGCAGTTTTAAATAATATATAATTTTTTTACACAATATTATTTTTTTAAGGAGATTTATCATGGCTCAACAAATTTCAGACCGTAGGGATCAAGATTTCGTTCTTCATGAAATGCTTGAGGTTGCAAACCTTTCAGAGAATGAGAAGTATGCTGATTTCAACAAAAAAACTATTGATATGGTTCTTACTGAAGCACGTAACATAGCAGTTAAAGAAATCCTTCCTACACAGAAAACCGGTGATGAAGAAGGTGTTAAGCTTGAAAACGGTAAAGTATTTGTACCGCCATCATTCCACAAGCCATACAAACTTTTCTGTGAAGGTGAGTGGGTTTCAATGGCTGATGATCCGGAATGGGGTGGACAGGGTCTTCCTCACACAGTTGCGATGGCATGTGGCGAATTGTTCACTGGTGCTAACTGTTCATTCCTAATGTACCCAGGTCTTACTCATGGTTGTGGTACAATTGTCGCAACATTGGGTAACGATACACAAAAAGAACTATACCTTAGAAAGCTATTCAGCGGAGAGTGGGGCGGAACTATGTGCCTTACTGAAGCTAATGCAGGTACAGACGTTGGTGCTCTTGAGTCTACAGCAAAACTTAATGATGACGGTACATACAACATCACTGGTAACAAAATCTTTATTTCCGGTGGTGACTCTGACCTTGTTCCTAACGTTATCCATCCTGTTCTTGCACGTATCGAAGGTGCACCTTCAGGAACAAAAGGTATCTCTCTTTTCATCGTACCTAAGCTTTGGGTAAATGAAGATGGAAGTATCGGTGAAGACAATGATGTTGTTATCACTGGTGTTGAGCACAAAATGGGTATCCATGGTAATGCAACCTGTTCTATCGCTTTCGGTGGAAAAGGAAAATGTCGTGGTACACTAATCGGCGAAGAAAACAAAGGAATGAAAGCAATGTTCCTTATGATGAATGAGGCTCGTCAGGGTGTTGCTCTTCAGGGTTTTGGTTTCGCAACATGTTCATATATGAATGCTGTTAACTATGCTAAAGAAAGAGTACAGAGTCCAAAGATTCTTGACTTCCTTGAAGCTGATCCTCAGCCGGCAACTATCATCAACCATCCTGATGTTCGTCGTAACCTGATGATGATGAAAACTTACGTAGAAGGTATGAGATCTCTTATCTACTACATGGCTAACTGCTTTGACAAAGTTCACACTCTTGAAGATGAAGCTGAAATTGATAAGTACAACGGACTAATTGAAATTATTACTCCTGTAGCAAAAGCTTACTGTACAGATAAAGGTCTTGATGTAACATCACTTGGTATTCAGGTATACGGTGGTTACGGTTTCAGTGAAGAGTATCCTCAGGCACAGCTAATGCGTGACTGTAAAATCACTGCTATCTACGAAGGTACTAACGGTGTTCAGGCTATGGACCTTCTTGGTCGTAAGCTTGGTATGAAAAAAGGTAAGCCAATGATGGACCTTATGGGCGAAATCAACAAGGCTATCGCTGCTGCTAAAGAAGTTGGTCTTGACGATATCGCTGGTAAAGTTGAAGCTGCTCTTGGTAAGCTTGGTGAAGTTGCAATGGTTATCGGTGGTGCTGCAATGAGTGACAAGATTCTTGATGCTTTCGGTAACGCTACTCTTTTCCAGGATGCATGCGGTGATGTTCTAATGGCATGGATGCACCTATGGAGAGCTCATATTGCTCAGAGCAAAATAGAAAAAGCTAAGAAAAAAGACAAAATTTACTACGAAGGTCAGGTTGTTGGTGCAGAATTTTACATCAACCACATGCTCCCAATCGGTATTGGCCGAATGGAGTCAGTATTAGCTATGTCTGATGCAATGAACAAAATGCCTGAAGACGCTTTCATCGGATAGTTTTCGAATACTGAAACTCAGTATTAAAAACAGACTGATAAAAAGATAAATAAACCCAAAAGAAGTAATCCTTCTTTTGGGTTTTTTATTTTGCCCTATGAACGTAAATTAAAAAATACTAACTATTTGTCTTTTTCAAAAGGTACTATATTATAAAAATTTAATGTTTCTTTTGCATATTTTTTATAGGTTTCATGATCGATATTCAACATTGACCTAAAAAATTTTTCACCGGACACAAAGTTGTGAATAGAATTCATCATTGCAATTATTTTCATCTGGGCGTCGACCGGAACATCCTTACGACTTTCTGCAAGCCCCATTGAAAAGGCAATATCTGAGATAAATTCCGGTACTATAAAATCCATATCAAGCCCCTCCCTGGTTTTCGTAAAATATCTAAACAGGGTCAGGTTGGAAATTTCAGGGTGCTCGAAAAGATATTCCGACATTGAGTCAATTGCCATCTCAATTCTTTCAGGCAATGAAAGTCCTCTGATTTTACGTTCAACTTTAACAAGCTTTTCTCTCATGCCTTCAGTAATGTCTAAAATAACCGCTTCGAACAGATTTACTTTATCGCCCCAGTGATAGTGGAGTGATGAAATATCTATACCGGCATCATTGGCAATCATTCTGGTTGTTGTTCCATGAAAACCATACTCACCGAATAATTTACGAGCCGTATTCAATATTTTTGCCTTTACTGAATCGGGGTTCTTCCTGGCTTTTTCCAATGGTGTTGCCATATAACCTCTTTAATGAGTGACCGAACGAAAAGGGTCTTTTTCGTTCAGACACTATTTAAACAACATTATTATTACGAAAAGTTTCGATTTCAGAAGTACTAAACCCAAATTCTTTTAAAATAGAATCAGTACTGCTGCCAAATAACACAGGGGGTGACTTTATACTACCCGGCGTCTCGCTTAATTTCACCGGTATCCCAATAGTCTGGGCTTTTTCTCCATTCTTATCCTGAACATCGACAACCATTTCCCTCTCTTTGAAAAGCGGTTCATCGAGTACATCAGAGATTGTATTTACAGGCCCCCAGCAAATATCAAGATCACCCAACAGCTCCTTCCATTCATCAAGAGGCTTTGACTTAAAAGTTTCACGCATAGAATGAATTATCTCTTCCCTTTTTTCTTCATCATATTGCAATGGGGCATAATCCGGTTTGTCCAGTAATTGGCAAAGATATTTCCAGAAACGGTACTCAAGGGCGCCAATGGTAAGATGTTTTTCATCTTTTGTCTCATAGGTATTATAAAAAGCATATCTGTGGGACAGGATTGAATCTGATTTTTTTGAGGCCTGACCAGAGACCTGCTGAAACTCAAGGGCAAGGTGTAATAAGCCAACACAGGCATCAGTCATTGAAATATCGATGTATTGGCCCCGGCCTGTCCGATGTCTTGCCTGTAGAGCTAAAAGAATACCTATCACGGCATTCATTCCTCCCCCTGCGATATCAGCTATTTGGACTCCTGGTATTGAAGGTGGCTTATCTTTTTCACCTATTAGGTCAAGAACACCTGAGACTCCAAGAAAATTAACATCATGGCCCGGCCGGTTAGAAAAAGAACCGCTCTGACCATAACCTGTAATCGAACAATAAATTATTCCCGGGTTAATTGTACTCAACGTCTTGTAATCGATATTTAACTTTTCCACAACACCGGGCCTGAATCCTTCCAGTACAATATCTGATTCTTTAACCATTCTATAAAAAACTTTTTTTCCATCATCTGTTTTTAAATTTAAGGTCATATGAGATTTGTTTCTGTTAACCAATGTAGGAAAAGCAGATTCATCTATGAACCTTTTGTCTTCAATCGATATGACGCTTGCACCATGATCTGATAAAATCATTGAGCAGTAAGGGCCAGGTAACAATCTTGAGAGGTCAAGCACCTTAATACCGGATAATGCGCCGTCTTTCATAACAAGTCCTTGTATTGTTATAATTATTGGGAAACTCTGATGGCGTCGTAAAAAGTCCCATCTACTTCGCTTTAGTGATTTGCCAGACTTTTGACGTAAACATATACTACTTCAAGCCCGGCAAATCACTAAAGCTTGTATATGGGCCCTTTTCCTTAGCCATATAAATACTTTTTACCAGAGCATCACAACTCTGTTTTTTTATCAAAAAAAAGAACTATAACTAAAGTCCCATAAATTTACTACATATCTCTTTCATAATTTCATTGGTTCCTGCAAAAATTGAAAGTACTCTCACATCCCGCATGGCTCTTGCAAGTCGACAATCTTCAGAGATACCATACTCTTCTGTAAGGTCGAGACATCTGCTTACAGTCCGTTTTAACATTTCAGTTGTCCAGTATTTTGACATTGATGTTTCGATTACTACATTTTCACCCAGTATATGATCAGCTATAAGTTTTTCCACAAAAGTTTTTCCCATTTTGACTTCTGTACTCATTTCAACAAGAGCAAACCTTGTTGCCTGATATTTTGACAAAGGCTTACCGGAACCTGACCGTGTTTTTTTGCAATAGTCAATCGTATACTCCAATGCATATTCAGCACCGGCAACAGCACTTATTGCGCAGACTAACCGTTCCTGCTGAAGCTTCTCCATAAGCATTATGAAGCCAGTGCCTTTGCTGCCAAGGATATTATCTTTTGGAATGATGCAATTATTGAAAAACAATTCAGCTGTATCCTGACTGTGCATACCCATTTTATCCAGTTTTTTCCCTTTTTCAAAGCCCGGTGTATCATCATCAACAATGTAGAGAGAAATTGCTTTATAAGGATCCGGCTCTTCAGGATCACGTGCCGCAACAATCACCAGATCACAATTTACTCCATTAGATATAAAAGTTTTTGAACCATTTATAATAATACTGCCGTTCTCTTCGACTGCAGTTGTTTGCATCGACGCCAGATCACTTCCGGCATCAGGCTCTGTCATCGCAATCGCCGTAATTATATCACCAGTTACCGTACCGGGCAGATACTTTTTCCTGATCTTTTCCGAACCGTATGTGCTAATATAGGGGACAATTATATCGCTGTGAAGAGACGCCATTAAACCACACTGGTTTGTCTTTGCCAGTTCCTCAATAATAATAACCGAATATAAGAAATCCAACCCGTGACCGCCATATTTTTTGGGTACGTTTGTGCCTAAAAAACCAGCTTTTCCGGTTTTCTGCCAGACAGACCTTGGAACAATATGATCGGTTTCCCACTTATCTGCATGGGGAAGAATCTCTGTTGCAGCGAATCTCTTTAACCTTTCTCTAAACTCTTTGTGTTCTTCCGTATAATTAAGGATGTCCATTTAGTGCCTCTTATTTTGCTCTTTTATCTATTTAGGATGGCTTTGCTTCGCCCGATCTCTTTTTCTGCAATAATATCTTTTAGATACGATTTGCCGCCCCCCAAAAGTTCGAGAACTTTCGCATCCCGGTAATAGCGTTCAACCTCATAATCACTTGTGTATCCGTAACCGCCGAAAAGCTGAATTGCTTCATCGGTTACTTTTAACGCGTTACGGGTAGCGCAATTTTTTGCCATTGCACATAAAGAAGGGTCGGTTCTATTAGTATCAATACTCCGGGCTGCCTTATAGGTTATAAGAGAAGCGAGTTCAATCATGGTTGCCATTTCAGCAATTTTATGTCTGGTGATCTGGAAGTCGGAGAGTTTTTTCCCGAATTGTTCTCTTAATTTTATGTATTTCAATGTCCTTTCATAAGCCCCTTTTGCAATACCTGTTGCCATGGCAGCAATCTGAACCATAACCTCTGCTCTATATAGGGATAGTTTCTTACTATCATCGTCGCTTGATACAATTTGGATATGATTCTCATCGGGAAGCAGAAGGTTTTTTATAAAAACATCACTTCTTTTCAACATTCTAAGCCCCAAAGACTCATTTTTTTCTATAATGCTTATTCCACCCAGAGATGAGTCAGCAATAAAAACACTCAAAGCACTGCTGTTACTTAAATTTTCATGCTCTGTCTTGCATAGAATGAAAAGTATATCCGCATTTTTTCCATTAATCACATTGATTTTATTCCCATTTATCAGCCAGCCATTACTTTTTTTTACGGCAGTCGTCTTAATATTCGAATAAGTGTTATCCGAAGCCTGTTCGCTGAATGCTTCGGATGATATGAGGTTTCCATTAGCTATTTCAGGAAGATATTTTTTCTTCATACCTTCACTGCCAAATCGGAGAAGGCATTCAGACCCTAATGTTGACAGCATAAGCGCACAACCTGCTGTTGAGTCTTTTTTGCATAATTCTTCAGCGATTAAAGCATTTTCAACAACGCCAAGATCTCCACCCAAATATTCTTCCGGAAAATGGACACCCAGAAAACCGGTTTCTGCAGCTTTTTTACGTTGACGATCAGGGAAGAGCGAATCCCGGTCCATCTCTATGCAACATTCTTTTTCAAACTCACCTTTTGCAAAAACTTTGACTGAGTTTTTGATCTCTTTTTGCATTTTATTTAATTCGAACATAATAAAACCTCTTTGATTTTTTTCTTTATTCTATCTATATGTACGCTCTTTCAATTTATTCGTGAAATTTTTTCTCTTTTTTCACGAGGTCAACAAGCAGAGCCGCCGGTGTGAACCTCCTGCCAAATTTTTTCCGGAAAGCCAGCATAGTATTGAGAATTTTTTCAGGCCCCACATTGTCAACATAACTAAAAGGACCTCCTCTAAACGGAGGGAATCCAAGCCCTAGAACAGCACCGACATCACCATCTTCAGGTGAACTGATAATCCCTTCCTGTAAGCACAGAATCGCCTCGTTCACCATTGTCAGACTGATACGTTGCTGGATCTCATCAATGTTAATTTTTTTTGTTTTTTTGATCTTAAGAATAGTATTAACTTCAGGGTCGGCAGCTTTTTTTCCTCTTTTACAATTATACTGGTAAAATCCCTTTTTATTTTTCCGTCCCTGATATCCATTTTCATAAAGTTGCTGTATAACATTTGACGACTGCATCTCACGTTTTTTAAGAGACTCTTCCATGATTTTTCCCACATGAAAGCCGACATCAATACCGACCTCATCAACTAATTTTATCGGACCGACCGGATATCCAAACTTCATCATAGCATTATCAATGGTTACTATATCAATACCCTCTTCAATTAAAAGCATTGCCTCGTTAAGCATTAATACAAGAATTCTCGTTGTATAAAATGCAGGACCATCTTTAACTACGATACATGTTTTTCCCTGTTTGATACCGAAATCAATGGCTGTGGCGATTACCCATTCTTCAGTTTTATCTGTTGTTATGATTTCGAGAAGCGGCATGCTTCTAACGGGTGAAAAATAATGCATCCCGATCACATTCCCCGGACGGTTACTGCCTTTTGCTATTTCCCTGATAGGCAAAGAAGAGGTATTGGAAGCAAAAATGGTTTTAGCACCGGTTGATGCTTCAACATCTTCAAGCATCTTTCTTTTTAATTCAAGGTCTTCAAAAACTGCTTCAACTACAAGATCGCACCCATTAAATCCTTTGTAATTATCACAGGGAATAATTTTTGCTGTCTGAACCTGGCTTTCAAATTTTGTTATCCCACCTGATTTTGCTCTTATTGCGAGGCCTTTGGATATTTCTTTTACTCCTTTTGCTGCCGCTTCAAGAGATATATCTTTCAGCAAAATTGTATCGCAAATATCCGTTGAAACGCCCGCAATACCATAGCCCATGAGGCCAGCTCCCAGCACACCTAATTTTTTTACCGGAACAGCTTTATCTTTAAGAGTATTTTTTTTCCTTTTATTCATTGAGAAAAAGAGATTTGTCAGAGCATTAGACTCTGGTGACAAAACAAGGGTGCCTAATCTTTTAATATCTTCCTGAATGCCTGCTGTAATACCGTTTTCAGTGCCGTATTTAATTGACTTGATTATTTCAAGCGGTGCAGGATACACTCCCTTTGTCTGCTTCAAAACTCCCTTTTCAGCCTGTCTGAATATAAAGTCTCTTCCCGGTTTATATTTTTCTATAAGCTTGTTTATTGCCGAGCGTTTGACAGGCTTTTTAAAAAGCTTGCCCTGAGCAAGTAATGAAGCGGCTTTAACAGCAGCATCAGTCATGCCGTGTTGCGGTACAATTTCATCAATAAGGCCTGCCTTTTTTGCTTTTTTTACCCTTAACTGTTTGCCGGTAAGAATTAACGGCAGTGCTTCAGGGAGACCAATAAGTGCCGGCAGCCTCTGTGTTCCACCGGCTGCAGGGAAAAGCCCTAGCTTTACTTCAGGAAGACCGAACACGGTTGATGTTGAATCAGATGCAATTCTATAGTCTGCAGCAAGTGCAAGTTCAAGCCCACCACCAAGACAACTGCCATGGATTGCACAAACAACAGGCTTCGGTATTGCTTCCAGGCGGTTAAGGATATTATTTGCCTTTCCTATATAATTCGTTACTTCTTCTTCTGTTTTCATGGCTTTGATTTCATCAAGGTCTGCCCCTGCAACAAAATTATCTTTTTTTGCACTGGCAATTACGACGGCTTTTATTTTTGTCTCACGTTCAAGATCATCAATAACCTCTTCAACTTCATTTAATAAAACTGAAGAAATCTTGTTAACGATTGTTGCAGGACAATCTATTGTTATAACAATTATACCGTCATCTTTTTTTTCAATAGTTAAATAATCCATTATATTCTCCCTGAGAGGGTGATTTAAAAAGATGCATAAAGCATCTATCGGGCATTTTCAATCAGTATTGCATTGCCTATTGCACCTGCAGCACATCCTGCAATAATACCAAATCTTTGATTTTCATCTTTTAATCTTCTTGCACAGGTAGTTAGGAGTCTGGCGCCTGTTGCGCCGAATGGGTGACCAATGGAAAGTGACCCCCCATGTAAGTTTAGCCTGTTCAAGTCTATTTTTTCAGTTTTATATTTAAGATCTGCGATCTCCCGAATAAATTCATTCGACTCAAGGCAATCTATATTGCCAAGCATTTGTGCTGCAAATGCTTCATGAATTTCGAGGACACCAATCTCATCAAGTGTCATATTCTCTTTTTCAAGCAGTTTTGTTATTGAAAAGGCAGGTCCCAAAAGCAATTCTTCAATGGGGTCCTGACCGGTATAGGTAAATGAGTTTATATAGGCAAGGGGTTTCAAGTCGAGCTCTTTTGCTTTACTTTCACGCATTAGCAATACCGCCGTTGCCCCATCCGTAAGAAAAGAGGAGTTTCCGGCAGTAACCGTGCCATTTTTTTTATCAAACGAGGGTTTCAAGCCTGAAAGCTTTGCATAGGAAGCATCACTTCGGGGGCCGTTGTCCTGATTAAAAACCCTGTCAGATCCCGGTAGAACAATCGGAATGATATCTTCATCAAACAAGCCGTTATTTTGTGCGTTTACAGCTCTTTTATGAGATAGTTCCGCATATTCATCCTGTCTTTCCCTGGAGATCTTAAGCCTTTTGCTGAGCCTGTCCGCATTTTCACCCATAATGATTCCTGTAGAATACTCTGAGATTGAGGGGCTGTTCGGGACAATGAAATCACGTATGCTCATACCTTTTAATAATTTCACTTTGCCTGTAAACGTTTTTGGCCTTTTGTACATGCCAAGGTCTAAAAGAAATTTTCTGTATTTTTTTGAGATTCTGATATCAGCATCTGAAAATGTTTCAACTCCGCCTGCTATAATAGCGTCTGCATTACCCGATGCAATCATGGACGTGGCATTTGTAATCGCCTGATTAGCTGAAATACATGCGACAGTGCATGTATGAGAAGGTATTGATGATGGAAGGCCTGCGCCCAGGCTAATTTCCCGTGCAATATTTGTTGTTGCAATGTCAGGGGCAACACAACCGATAATGACCTGGTCAATTGAATCATAAGGGATACCAGATCGTGCCATCAAACCCTGCACGGCATATTGCCCCAACTGCCAGCCCATTAAATCTCTAAAGCCGGTACCGGATTTTAAAAATGGAGTTCTGCAGCCGTCAATAAGAGCTACTCTGTCTATTGCTGTACTGACTTCAGCTTCTTTGCCAGTTTCAGTTTTCGTATCATGAATAATATCCATAACGACTCCTTGTCTTATATTTATAATGACAGTTTTCAGGACGATAACTTCTATCAGGAAACCATATCATCAAATGATGTAATTTATGATATTGACTGCATTGTAAATTGTCAAGCATATTATTACATCAAATGATGATACACTTGATATTTAATTAACGGTTCCCGAAGAAAAAAAGAGAAAAACTCCTGCCGTTACATCATTCTTTCAAACAGTTGACAAAAGGTAATACTTTAGCCATACTCCACATTGAACATATTGTTGCAGGTTTTACTTAAACATTTTAAACCAATTCCACGGAATGATTCAAAAAATATTTAGATGACTGACGCCATCAAAATTAAAGTTGTGAATTATGTTGAAGTCATGTTGAGCTACAAATAAATCTGGCTGAAATCCCGGAAGGTTTTACCGGATGCGGGTATTAGAAGGTTGAAACATGTATCTGTTTTTTAAAAATATGACAATCAAATTTAAATTATTCCTGACATATGCAACAGTCTGTGTTGTTATTTTCTCACTAAGCTTTGCACTCCTTTTCTCCCAGGTTCAAAAAAATATCACATATAGTATCAAAGAAGAATTGACGAAATCCAACCAGATGATAGCCGATATGATCGAAACAACAGCAACAGTATCGATCAAAAATCATTTACGGGCCATCGCAGAAAAAAATCGTGATATTTTAGAACATTTCTATAAGGAATACCAGGAATCAAGATTAACAAAAACAGAAGCAATGGACCTTGCCGTCCAGGTAATACTAAGCCAGAAAGTTGGAGAAACCGGCTATATATATTGTGTCGATAGTAATGGAATTGCTGTAGTACACCCCAAAGAAGGTGTGGTCGGTGTTAATTTTTCACATCGTAAGTTCGTCCAGTCCCAAATTAAAAAGAAAGAAGGGTACCTTGAATATAACTGGAAAAATCCTCAAGATACCGACTTAAGGCCGAAAGCACTTTATATGACATACTTTGAACCATGGGACTGGATTATATCAGTCTCTTCATACAAATCAGAGTTTTCAAAACTTATCGTGATCGATGACTTTAGAGAAAAAATTTCCGGATTAACATTCGGAAAAACAGGCTATTCATATATTGTTGATACAAGCGGGACAATCGTTATACACCCGGAGCTTGAAGGCGTAAAATATGACGACCAAAATGATCGTATTAATGCAATCACTGAGAAAATGATTCGGCAGAAAAAAGGATTTTTCACATATCTTTGGAAAAACCCGTCGGAAAAAAAAGACCGCGAGAAATTCGTCGCTTTTAACTCAATTCAAGATTTTAACTGGATCATTGCCTCTTCTTCCTACACAGAAGAAGCCTTCACCCCGTTAATGGAAATGAAGAGAACTTTTTTAGTTATCCTGATTTTCACCCTGTTATTCACAGGTGTGGTCACCATGTTGGTCAGCACTTCTATTACAAGGCCATTGAGTGAAGTTATTCGCCGATTTGAGAGAGGTGCCAAGGGTGATTGGGCCTCCAAAATCGAGGTTAACAAAGATGATGAAATCGGTAAATTGTCCAATAGCTTTAACCTGTTCATGGCTCAATTGGATAATTACCGACAAGAGCTGATTTCTGAAAACATGGTAAGAAAAAATGCTGAAAAAGAATTAGAGACTATACAGCACTATCTTTCCAATATTATTAATTCCATGCCTTCAATACTGATAGCGGTTGACATGAACAAAAAAGTTTCCCAGTGGAATAAACAGGCAGAAGCCCTAACAGGAATATCAATGGCTGAGGCTCACAACAAGCTCTTACCCGATGTTTTTCCACGGCTTCGTTCACATATGCCAAAAGTAGATGAAAGTTTAAGAAAAAGAGAGATGCAGCATATTGCTAAATCGACCTATAGTACTGAGGAAAACGTAACTTTTCATGAGGATATAACCATTTATCCTCTCACAGCGGATGGTACTGAAGGAGCTGTAATTCGTATCGATGATGTGACCAAAAAGGTCAAGATGGATGAGATTATCATTCAAAATGATAAAATGATTTCCATCGGCGGTCTTGCCGCTGGAATGGCACATGAGATTAATAACCCGCTTGCAGGCGTTATACAGAACGCAAATGTACTATCCAATCGTTTAACCGATAAAAACATGCCGGCAAATATTAAATCTGCCGGTAAATTAGGTCTCTCAGTAGAATCAATTGATAAGTATATGGTTGATAGAAATGTCCCCCGCATGCTTGAAGCAATAAATATATCTGCTTCACGAATGGCCTCGATTGTAGAAAATATGCTGAGTTTTGCAAGAAAGAGTGATTCACATTTTTCATCATATAATATTGCTGATTTAGTCGATAAAAGTCTGGAACTTGCAGCAACAGATTATAATTTAAAAACACATTTCGATTTTAAATCAATTGTTATTGAAAAGAATTATGAGAAGGGTTTACCTCTGATTATATGTGAAGAAAGCAAGATTCAGCAGGTACTGCTTAATATTTTGAACAATGGTGCTCAGGCAATGTTTGAAGATCAAAAATCGGGCAATAAAAAATCGATGTTTAGTTTAAGACTTTCGAAAGAAAGAGTTTCAAATATGCTGTGCATAGAAATCGAGGACAATGGGCCGGGAATAGATGAAGCAACAATTAGCAGAATCTTTGAACCATTTTTCACAACTAAACCGGTTGGGGTTGGGACTGGCCTGGGATTATCCGTTTCCTATTTTATAATAACAGAAAACCATGGGGGAACCATGTCTGTTACTTCTGAACCTGGAAAAGGGGCTAAGTTTATTATAAAGCTTCCTATTGAAAAAAGTAGTGAAAATGAAGTTGTCTCATAAATGTTCTATTGTTTTTAGGAATCACAACAAAGCCCTTACATTTTATTCTCACTCTGAATATACCTTGTTGAATTTAAACGATTACAAAAAACAGGAGATGATCTAATATCTGTAAAAGGCTTCAATGGGAAATCAACCAATATATTGCAAACGGTAGGGGCACGGCATGCCGTGCCCTAAATGATGACGGAGTACAATCTGGCACGGCGTG
>PJEL010001779.1_pt1 | contig 20777 bp, 19 predicted proteins | sample 1853271 | NCBI WGS metagenome assembly PJEL01 (sample SAMN08108733, study PRJNA415343) | Invertebrate metagenome, whole genome shotgun sequencing project. | host: Globobulimina | place: Sweden: Gullmar Fjord | collected 2015-08
CCCACCCCCGCTCAATCGTCCCGGCGGATTGGGGTGACATCGTAAACGAAGCAGTAGATGCCGCGCGCGTCGTCGACTATGCGCGTGGCGACACCAGCCAAGAAGTCGTGGTCGAAAGAATAGCTCTCCGCCGTCATGCCATCGATCGAAGTGACCACGCGCAGAGCGCAGACGTAGGAGCCCGCGTCGCCCATCACGCCGACGGTCTTGACCGGCAGCAGCACGGCGAAGGCCTGCTAGTTGGGGGCATGTAGGCTTTTGCAGACCCAGCCGTGCCAGCCTAGCTTACGCTAGGCTGGCACAGGTCCTCGACCGTCACGCCCCGCAAATGGTGGAGCGTCTGGGAGTTGCCTATGAATAACGAATCACTACAATAGGTAGGTTCCTTGTGCGGAGAAGTCAAGTGACCACACTGCTTTCTTGGATTTCTGTGGATGATCGCGGTCCGAGCGCAATTTATATAGTCAGCGACAGCCGAATTACTTGGGGATCTGCTAATCAGCGATGGGATAGTGGCCGCAAAGTGTACGCGGCAAACTCTGCCGACATTTTCGGGTACTGCGGCGAGGTGCTATTTCCTTCGTTGGCGCTAGGTCAGTTGACCGATCTGATCGACAGGCAACTTCTCTGGTCCAGCGGGAGCTACGCGAAAACCCGACACGCGATCATCATTGATTTCCTGCGTACTTCGTTCGAACGGAGGCGCAATGCTCCGAACTACGATTTTTCGATCATCCATTGTTCTAGGGATGGCAAAGGCCTAGACAGCGTATTCCATTGCTGGCTGATCAGTTTTCATGCGCAAAGCAATAGCTGGAGCGATAGCTCAATAGACGTGTCGCATGAAGGAAACTCCAAGGTTCTCGCCGAACTTGGCAGTGGAACGCACCCCCTTAAGCGAGAGATAAGGCGGTGGAATGAATCACCTCAAGGCGAAACGGCTCGAGCGATCTTCAGTGCTTTCTGTGACGCATTAGAAAAAGGAAGCGATTCGCTGAGCGGCGGAATGCCACAACTGGTCTCGCTGGACCGACACACAAATGGGAAGGTGATCGGATTTGTGTCCAAGGGCGTCCGCTATATCCACGGTCTACCTGTAAAATCGCTACCTGCACTCGATACCATGGAGTGGGTGGATTCCCTATTCCAGCGTGTATCACCCAGCACCCTCGACTTGCTCTCTGGTGCACAGCCCCATGTACGCAGTAACACTCCAAAGAAGGGGGGCCTTCTAGCGTTCTTAAAGCGACCTTCTACGTGACGTAGTCTATACTATTCGAAGCTCAGCGCGCTGGCGGCATACAGGACCCACTCCAATCCCTACCGCCTTAATCACTGTCATCCGCGCACATCCGCCAACTTCGGATAGCCTTCGCCCCCTACTCCCACTCGATCGTCCCCGGCGGCTTCGACGTCACGTCGTAGACGACGCGGTTGATGCCGCGCACCTCGTTGATGATTCGGGTCGCCGCGCCGGCCAGGAAGTCGTGGTCGAAGGGATAGCTCTCGGCCGTCATGCCGTCGGTCGAGGTCACCGCGCGCAGGGCGCAGACGTAGTCGTAGGAGCGCGCGTCGCCCATCACGCCGACGGTCTTCACCGGCAGCAGCACGGCGAAGGCCTGCCAGATGGCGTCGTAGAGTCCGGCCTTGCGGATAGCATCGAGATAGACCGCATCGGCCTTGCGCAGGATGTCGGCCTTGTCACGGTCGACCGCGCCGGGAATACGGATCGCCAGGCCCGGCCCCGGAAAGGGATGACGCCCGACCAGGGTCTCCGGCATGCCCATCTCGCGGCCCAGGTCGCGCACCTCGTCCTTGAAGAGTTCGCGTAGGGGTTCGACCAACTTCATGTGCATGCGCTCGGGCAGGCCGCCGACGTTGTGGTGCGACTTGATGGTCACGCTCGGGCCGCCGGTGAAGGACACCGACTCGATGACATCCGGGTAGAGCGTACCCTGGGCCAGGAAGTCGGCGCCGCCGATCTTGGCGGCCTCCTCCTCGAAGACGTCGATAAAGCTGCCGCCGATGATCTTGCGCTTCTTCTCGGGATCGTCGACACCCTCGAGCTTGCCAAGGAAGAGATCGCTGGCGTCGCGGTGCACCAGGGGAATGTTGTAGTGGTGGCGGAATAGCTCCACCACCTGCTCGGCCTCGTCGAGCCGCAGCAGGCCATGGTCGACGAAGATGCAGGTGAGCTGATCGCCGATGGCCTCGTGGATCAGCACCGCCGCCACCGAGGAGTCGACGCCGCCGGAAAGGCCGCAGATGACCTTGGCGTCGCCGACCTGCTTGCGGATCGCCTCGATGGCCTGCTGGCGGAAGGCAGCCATGGTCCATTCACCGGAACAGCCGCAGACCCGATGGGTGAAGTTAGAGAGCAGCTTGGCGCCGTCGGGCGTATGCACCACCTCGGGGTGGAACTGCACCGCATAGATCCTGCGCGCTTCGTCGGCCACCACCGCGAAGGGCGCCCCCTCGGAGGTGCCGTAGACCTTGAAGCCTTCGGGCAGGCTTACCACGCGGTCGCCGTGGCTCATCCAGACCTGGTGACGTTCGCCCGTCGCCCAGACGCCTTCGGTCAGGGTGCAGTCGTCGTCCATGGCGACGAAGGCCTTGCCGAACTCATGGTGATCGGAGACTTCGACCTCGCCGCCGAGCTGCGCGCAGAGTGTCTGCTGCCCATAGCAGATACCGAGGATCGGAATCCCCAGGTCGAAAACGATCTGCGGCGCGCGCGGCGTGTCGCTGCCGGTGACCGAGGCCGGCCCACCGGAAAGAATGAGCCCCTGCGGAGCGAAGTCCGCGATCCGCTGCGGATCGGTATTGAAGGGAAAGACTTCGCAATAAACACCGCTCTCACGCACCCGCCGGGCAATGAGCTGTGTCACCTGGGAACCGAAGTCGAGAATGAGAATGCGGTCTGTCATGCAGTTTTCCCGTCTTGATCACGCCTGTCTGGCGCGGCTTCAATCGTTGTTCTGCGCCAACCAGGCCTCGAGGTCCGGCCAGCCGTAGGCCAGCTCCTCCAGGTCCTGCTTGGCGAAGGTCTCCATGCGTTCGCCGGCGCGCTGCCCGCCCATGGCTTCGTAGAAGAAGCGCGCCGGATTGGCGGTCAGCACCCATACCATGGCGCCGTTGTGGCCTTCTTTCGCCAAGGCCGACAACGCCGTGGCGAGCAGGCGCCGGCCCAGGCCCTGGCCCTGCCAGTCGACGGCAATGTAGAGGGCATAGATTTCCCCGCCGTAGGGCATCTCCGGATTGCGCGTCGGCCCGAAGGAGACGAAGCCGATCACCTGCTCGTCGATCTCCGCCACCATGAGGTCGTTACCTTTTTCCGCCTTGGCCGCGACGCGATGCCACTGCGGCGCCGAGCGTGCGACGCTCATGCGCGCCAGGTAGTCGGAGGAGACCAGACCCGCATAGGTGCTCTGCCAGGTCTCCACGTGGACCCGGGAGATGGCGTCGGCGTCGCGCGGCAAGGCCGGACGCAAAACGACGAGATCGCTCATGCCGCCTCGCCTCGCTGGAAGATCGCAACGAAAAAGCCGTCGGTGCCGTTCCGCGCCGGCGTCAGGGTCAGGTAAGGCTCGCCGCCCGGATAGGGGGCCGTCAAGACTTCGTCCCAGACCTGCACCACCGGCAGCGGCGTAAATGCCGGGGCCTCTGCCAGGAAGGCCTCGGCCTGTTCCTGGTTTTCCTCCGGCAGCAAGGAACAGGTCACATAGATCAGCCGGCCGCCCGGGCAGACCAGCGCCGCGGCCTGACGCAGAATGTCGTGCTGCATCGCTTTGTAGCGCTCCAGGTCCTGGACCGTCAGGCGCCAGCGCGCATCGGGGTGACGCCGCCAGGCGCCGGTACCGCTGCAAGGCGCATCGATCAGAACCCGGTCGAAGACGCCCTGGAGATCTTCGATCGCGCCCCAGTCCTTGCCCTCACGCTTGAGCACCCGGCGCTCGACGAAGCCGGCACCGGCACGGCGCAGACGCAGCGCGGAGCGGTCGAGCCGCCCCTGATCCACGTCCATGGCCAGCAGCCGCCCCTTGCCCTGCATCTCCGCGGCCAGGGCCAGTGTCTTGCCGCCGGCGCCGGCGCAGACATCGGCGACGGCCATGCCGGGCCTGGCATCGCAGAGCAGTGCCGCCAGTTGCGACCCTTCATCCTGGAGTTCGACCAGACCCGCGCCGAAGGTCTGGCTGCCGCGCAGCGCCCGGCGCCCGCTCGCCCTGAGACCGCGCGGCGAAAGTGCTGTCGGCTGGGTCTCGATCCCCTCTTCCACCAAGGCGGCCTGCGCCGCGCCGCGCGTCCCCAGCAGGCTGTTCGCGCGTAAATCGATGGGCGCTTCCTTCAGCAGAGCGGCGGCTTCCGCGACGGCCGCCGAACCGAAGGCCCGCTCCAGTCGCGGCATGATCCACTCGGGAACTTCGTTCGCCACCCAGACCGGCGGTTCGGCCTGTCGGGTTTCGGCGGCGTCCAGACGCCCGACCAACGTCGATTCTTCCGGGGTCAGCGGCGGCGGCGCGTAGCCGGTACCGTCGAAGATCTGGCTCAGCGCTTCCGGCTTTTCCCGCTCGCAGAGCAGCAGATAGGCAAGCAACTGCTGGCGCGCAGCGGTGGGGTCGCCCTGGCTTTGCTCCAGCCACCAGGCGAGCCGCGCGCGGTGGCGCAGCATATCGTAGGTCAGGCTGGTCACCGCCTTGCGGTCCTTGGAACCGATGTAGCGGCGCTGGCGCAGGTAGTCGCTCACGACCTCCTCGGCCGAACCGGAGCGGGACCGTTCCGCGATGCTCTCAAGAATCTCGATAGTCGCTTGCAGGCGTGCCGCAGGCTTCATCGCAGGGCCCTCCCCCGGCTAAGCGGGCGCAATTCCGGCCCGGCAATTCTCTGGAATGGATCCCCGCGCCCGATCACATCTCGTTGCGGTAGTTGGGCGACTCGCGCGTGACGGTAACGTCATGCACGTGGCTTTCCCGCAGGCCCGCATTCGTGATGCGCAGGAATCGCGCGTTGCGTTGCAGATCGGCGAGGGTGGCGCTGCCGGTGTAGCCCATGGCCGCGCGCAAGCCGCCGATCAGTTGATGGATCACGGCGCCGACCGGACCCTTGTAGGGCACCCGGCCCTCGACGCCTTCAGGAACCAGCTTCAGGTCGTCGGCCACTTCCTGCTGGAAGTAGCGGTCGGCGGAGCCGCGCGCCATGGCGCCGACCGAGCCCATGCCCCGATATGACTTGTAGGACCGGCCCTGAAACAGAAAGACCTCGCCCGGGCTTTCTTCGGTGCCGGCGAAGAGGGAACCGATCATCGCCGCGCTGGCGCCGGCCGCCATGGCCTTGGCCAGGTCGCCGGAGTACTTGATGCCGCCGTCGGCGATCACCGGAACGTCCAGCTTGCTGCAGACCTCCACCGTATCGAACAGCGCCGTCAGCTGCGGCACGCCGACGCCGGCGACCATGCGCGTCGTGCAGATCGACCCGGGGCCGATACCGACCTTCACCGCATCGGCGCCGGCATCCACCAGCGCCCGGGCGCCCTCGGCGGTCGCCACGTTGCCGGCAATGACCTGGGTCGCGTTGGAGAGGCGTTTGATCGCCCCCACCGCGGCGAGAACGCCGCTGGAATGACCATGAGCGGTATCGACGACGATGACGTCGGCCTCGGCGTCCAGCAGGGCCTCGGCACGGGCGAAACCGTCGGCGCCGACGCCGGTCGCGGCCGCGGCGCGCAAGCGTCCCTGGTCGTCCTTACAGGCGTTGGGAAAGGCCTGGGCCTTTTCCATGTCCTTGACCGTAATCAGGCCGATGCAGCGATAGTCGTTGTCGACCACCAACAGCTTTTCGATGCGATGCTGGTGCAGCAGGCGCTGCGCCTCTTCCTTGCTGACGCCTTCTTTCACGGTGATCAGCCGCTCCTTGGTCATCAGCGCGGCGACCGGCTCGTCCGGGTTCTCGGCAAAACGCACGTCGCGGTTGGTCAGCACACCGACCAGCTTGTTGGTCTTGCGCTCCACCACGGGAATGCCGGAGATCTTGTGGCTTTGCATCAGCGCCAGGGCGTTGGCCAGAGGTTCGTCCGGGTAGATGGTGACCGGGTTGACCACCATGCCGCTCTCGAACTTCTTGACCCGACGGACCTCGTCGGCCTGGTAGGCAATATCGAGGTTTTTGTGGATGACGCCGATACCGCCGGCCTGGGCCAGGGCGATAGCCAGGCCACTCTCGGTAACCGTATCCATGGCCGAGGACACCAAGGGAATGCCCAACTCGATGGAGCGGGTCAGCTTGGTGCGCGTGTCAGTCTGATTGGGGAGGACTGCGGACTCCGCCGGCTCGAGAAGAACGTCGTCGAATGTAAGAGCCTGTCGGACTTCCATGCCTATCCCCTTGGCGGTGATTGGCGCCGCATCATACACATAGGCCTCGCGATGCCAAGCGGATTAGAGCCTGATTTGGGGCCTCCGGACTCTGGAGCGTGGCTCACGGCCGCTGCCTTGGCGCTCGGCAAAGCAGGCCCCGTTTGACCTGGGTCATCGCGCGGCATTTGGACTGGCGCCAAAATGGCCTCGAAATCTTAGGTTAAGCAAGGGAAACGCCATGAAACCGACTCGGAGCTGGATTGTTGTCGCCGACGGGGCCCGAGCCCGCATTCTCGAGAATAACGGCCCCGGCAAGGGCCTGACCCCCCTGCCGGCAGAGGAAATGCACGGCTCGCACCGCCCGAGTCGGGATATCGACGCAGACCGGCCGGGCCGCACCCACGACCGCGTGGGCCCCGGGCGTCATTCCATGGAACCGCCCAGCGATGCTCACCGTGACGAGAAGCGGCGGTTTGCCGATGAGCTGGCCGACAGGCTCAACACAGGGGCCCTGGAGCAAAGTTATGATCGGTTAATCCTGGTCGCCCCGGCCAAGACCCTGGGCGATCTGCGCCAGGCTCTCAACAAATCAGCCGCGGCGAAGGTCAGCGGCGAACTGTCGAAGGACCTCACCCCGATCCCCGATCATGAGCTTCCCGGTCACTTGGCGAAGGTCATCGCCGTCTAATCTTCAGACTTCTTGGAGCCGTCGGCACCGCCGCGAAAGCCGGTCGCCACTAGGTACATCTCGGCCGAATCGGCCCTGCTGGCGGCCGGTTTCACGTGGTTGACCTTGGCGAAATCGCGCTTTAGCGCGGCGAGCAGATCCCGCTCGGCGCCGCCTTGCAGAACCTTGGCGACGAAGGACCCGCCCGGGGCGAGGACTTCGCTGGCGAAGAGTTCCGCCGCTTCCACCAGGCCCATGACCCGCAGGTGGTCGGTCTTCGCGTGGCCGGTCGAGGACGCCGCCATATCGGAAAGCACCACATCAGCAGGACCACCCAGGGCGGTCTTCAGCCGACCGGGCGCGTCCTCGTCCAGGAAATCCCCGACCAGCATGTCGACCCCGGAGATCGGCTCCACCTCGACCAGATCGATGGCGACGATGCGGCCACTGCGCCCACAGCGCTCCACGACGACCTGGGCCCAGCCGCCCGGGGCGCAGCCTAGATCGACCACCCGGGCGCCGCTCTTCAGGAAATGAAAGCGGTCGTCCAGTTGGGATAGCTTGAAGGCCGCGCGCGAGCGGTAGCCGCGCTTGCGGGCCTCGGCCACAAAGGGATCGTTGAGCTGGCGCTCCAACCAGCGGGTCGACGAGATCGAGCGCCGCTTGGCGGTCTTTACCCGGACCTTCAGGCTCCGACCGGACACATCGCTCCCTGCCCCGGCCCGACCGCCACCCCGGCCCCGGCCGCCCCCTGAGCGTGCTCCTCCAGATTTTGCCAAGCTGCCAGCCCTCAGTCCGCAGCCGAATCAGCGGCCCAACGGCCCTCGGGTGCGCTTACGCCGTGGATCATCGCATAAAGCATGCCTTCGCGCAGGCCCCTGTCGGCGACCCTCAGGCGTTCCGCCGGCCAGAGCCGGCAGAGTGCGACGAGAATCGCACAGCCGGCAATCACCAGGTCGGCCCTCTCAGGCCCGATACAGGGATGCGCCGCCCGTTCGCTGTAGCTCATGCGGGTGATGCGGTCGCAGATGTCTTCCACAGTCGTCAGGTCGAGGTAGCTGCCATCTACCTTGGCGCGGTCATAGCGCGGTAGCTCCTTGTGGACCCCAGCCAGCGTGGTGACGGTCCCGGAGGTGCCGAGCATCTGCACCTTGCCGTCGGCAACTGAGGCGCCAACCTGATGACGCGCGTCGAAATCGGCCACGGCCTCGGCCATCTCCTCGATCATGGCCTGGTAGCAGCTCCGATCGACCGCGCCACCGCCATAGCGTTCGGCCAGGGAGATCACGCCGATCGGCACCGACGACCAGGCGAAGAGCGAGAGCTCTGTCAGGCGCGACTGGCCTTCGCCTTCGCCAGACTGCGCCTTCAGCCAGCAAATCTCGGTGCTGCCGCCGCCGATGTCGAAGACCAGGATATCGGGGATTGCCGGGTCGATAAGCGGAGCACAGCTACAGATGGCGAGCTTGGCTTCTTCGCTTTGTGAAATAATCTCCAGCTCGATGCCGGTCTCGCTGCGCACCTGGTCGAGAAAGTCGTCGCAGTTGGCCGCCTGCCGGCAGGCCTCCGTCGCGACCGCGCGGATCTGGGTGACTCCGCGCCGGCGGATCTTGGCGGCACAGACCTTCAAGGCATCGAGGGTGCGATCCATCGCCGGACGCGAAAGCCGGCCGCTGGCGCCCAGACCCTCGCCCAGCCGCACGATCCGGGAAAAGGCATCGACCACGCGGAAGCCGTCCTCCGCCGGCCGGGCCACCAGCAGACGGCAGTTGTTGGTGCCGAGGTCGAGGGCCGCATAGACGCCGTCCGGCCGCTGCCGGCCCGCGTCCTTCCGCCCCCAAGAGGTGCGGCCCTGCCCATTTGCGATAACTGCCACCCGACGCCCGTTTCCTGTTTTCCGGGGCCGGATTTGCCTGCTGGCCCCTAGGAACGCCATCTTAGCGCCTTGGGAGCACCTTTCGCCAGCGCCCCACGGGCCGCGGAGGCGGGAAAGCGACAAAATAACCGCCAAAAAGCGGTCGAAAATCGGTTGTCATCCGGGGGGCGGTAGGACTATTTAAAGCATTCACGCGCTATCCAGGGCCCGCTGAGACCTCTCAGGGCCATCCGTTGGGGGATAGTTTAGCGGTAGAACTCTCGGCTCTGACCCGAGCAACCCTGGTTCGAATCCAGGTCCCCCAGCCAGCTTCCCCGGAAAATCCCATAGGAATCAAATTTCTGGCGATGCGGAGCCGCGCTGTGTTTCACAGACGTCTCGCAGCGGCAGATGACAGGAAACGCCCCTGAGACCGCGGGCAGGAACAGCGCGGCCACAGGGGAGATCGCCAAGCCTCGTCGATGAATGTTGAGGCTGCGCGCGCCCTCAGGCATTAAGATGGCTGAAGGGGCTTCGATGAAAAAGACTGATGTGCTGATTGCTTTGATGGTGCCCATCCTCTGGGGGATGGGACTGGTCATTGCCAAGCCGGCGGTCGATCAATTTCCCCCCATTCTCCTGATGGCCATGCGCTTTGGCCTCACCGCCCTGCTCCTCGTATGGTTCGTTCCTGTTCCAAGAGCCGTACTTCGGCCTCTCTTCCTGATCGCGCTCGTCGGCTCCACCCTACAGTACGGCCTGACCTTCAACGGCCTGCGCCTGCTCGATGCGGGAACCACCGCCCTGATTGTACAGGCGGAGGTGCCGTTCCTTTCGTTGATCGCAGCGGTCTGGCTCGGTGAGCGACTTGGGCTGCGCAAGGTTTTCGGCATGATCGTTGCCTTTAGCGGCATTTATCTGATCGCCGGGGAACCCCGCATCGAGGGCAAATTTGTCGGGGTCGCTCTCGTGCTGTCCGGCGGGTTCATGTGGGCCGTGGGCCAGGTGATGATGCGCCGCCTGGGTGCACTTGGCGGCATCACGGCGATCGCCTGGGTCGCTGTCATGGCAGCGCCTCAGCTGTTGGCCGCTTCGCTGATCTTGGAAACCGACCACCTGGCGCATATTCAAGGTGCCGATTGGCAGGTTTGGGCGACCGTCGCCTATCTGGGCATCGTCATGACCGCGATTGGCTACGGCTGCTGGTACCACGTGCTGGGTCGTTATGAGGTGAACAAGGTCGCCCCGTTCATCCTTCTGACACCCGTGACATCCGTTCTGGGGGGTGCGCTTTTTCTCGGCGAAGGGATCACTCTTTACATCCTCGCCGGCGGCGCCCTGGTCATCGGTGGTGTCGGCATCATTGTGATCGAGCGCCGCAATCGGAAAGGCGACGCCATCGCGATCCCTCCGGCGCAGCCCGCCCCTCCCGTTCCCAATCCCAACGATTGAACGCGTTTTCCCGGCAAAGGCTCGCAGCAAAGCCGCTGTCAGGCGAGGCCTTATGTGGAGGCATGCAACAAAGGCAAGGGGGAAACGCGTTATTTCAGTTTCTCTGTCCGACACTTTCGGAACTATACTGGCAGTGGGTCGGATATGCACGGCACGCAACCGGGCAGCTTCCAAGCCGATTGAACAGGAAGCTTCGGTGAAGCGATTGAGAAGCATGATAGTCCGCCGGGCGATAGCAACGCAGGCTGGCTTTGCCAACAAGCTGTCCCTATCCGCTGACACTTGGAGGCAAACCTGCATGGCGCTGGCTTGCCGTTGGTTGAATTTGACAGCACAGCGGGCTTGCCGCCTTGAGTGCCGCGACAGGAAAAGCCGGCTATGGATGTCACGTACGTACTCGCGGTCATCACCATCATCGCCGTCGTGTTATTCGACTACAGTAATGGCTTTCACGATGCAGCCAACATAATCGCCACGCCGATCGCGTCACGCGCGATGACGCCGATCAACGCGGTCGCGATTGTCGCGGTCTTCGAGTTTCTGGGACCGCTTTTGGGCGGAACTGCCGTCGCCAACACGATTGGCAAGTTCATCGACATGCGCGATCTCGCCGCGTCTTTGTCGCTTACGGTAATTCTCTGCGGGGTGATCGGGGCGATCGCTTGGAACGTGGCCACATGGTGGTTCGGCATTCCATCAAGTTCTTCCCACGCACTGGTCGGTGGGCTTGTTGGCCCGGTCGTGGTGGCAGCCGGCCCCCAACATGTCGTATGGGGCATAGAAACGCTTTTCGCCACCGGCCAGGTAACCGGCGTGGTGAAGGTCCTCGCCGCTCTGGTCCTATCGCCTCTGATCGGCTTTTGGGTTGGTTTTATCATTCACCGCTTGATGAGCTTTCTCTTGCGGGCTGCGCGGCCTGAGGTGAACAAGTATCTGAGGCTTTCTCAATACTTTACCGCCGCCGGCATGGCTTTCTCTCATGGCACCAACGACGCTCAGAAGAGCATGGGCATCATCACCATGGTCCTCTTGCTCGGCGGTTTCATCGACGACTTCACGATCCCCTTCTGGGTTGTCCTTGTATGTGCGACGGCAATTACCCTTGGGTGCCTTTCCGGTGGCTGGCGCATCGTCAGAACTATTGGCTTTGGCATCTACAAGGTTCGCCCTTTGCATGCCGTCAACAGCCAGATATCCGCGGGCGGGGTGATCTTCGCTGCGGCCCTAATCGGCGCACCGGTGTCCACGACTCACGTCACGAGTTCTGCGATCATGGGGATCGGGGCATCGGAGCGGCCGCGGGCGGTGCGCTGGGCCAAGGCCAAGGAGATCTTGTCCACCTGGGTTCTGACGATCCCCGGCTCAGCCATTGCCGGGATCGTCATATACTATCTTATCTCGGCCGCGTTGCTGCTGGCCGAGGCATAGCAAGGAGAAAAGCGATCATGGCTATGAAGTCAGAGTTCACTATCGTTCGTTTTGCCGCTCGTTTGTTGCCGCGCACCCCGGATTTCTTTTCACTTGTCGACGAACAATGCGACCAAGCCGTCAAGACGATGGAAGAGCTGGTTACCTTCATGCAAAGCAACAAGATCGAGACCGCCAAGCATGTGCGCGAGATGGAAAAAGAAGGCGATAGGCTGAAGCGGCGCAACCTGGACGTTCTCAACAAGGCATTTTCCACACCGATGGACCGGGAGGATATCTACCGGGCGATCGTGGATGTCGATCACCTGATGAACTACGCAAAGTCAACGGTGCGGGAGATGGAGTTGTTTGGCGTCGAGCCGGACAGCTTCACCCTGCAGATGGCGGTCGAACTGAAGGAGGGCGCAGAGGCCCTGCGGCAAGGATTCGCGATGCTGCGCAAGGACGTTGTCCTTGCCGAGGCGGGCGCGAGGGCGGCCCACAAATCTGAGCGCAACGTGGAGAAGATGTACCGAAAAGCGCTGGCCGAACTCTTCGCGATCACCCCCGTCACAGAGCCCGCGAGCAAGGGAAAGAGCTCAGGGGACGGCGATGCCGATCTTTATACTCGCGTTCTGGAGGATGTGATAGGGCGCATGAAACGCCGCGAAATCTATCGGCATTTATCAAACTCGGCGGACCGCCTGGCGCGTGCCGGCAACACGCTTCACGATATTATCGTCAAGATCGCCTGAACCGGAGTGTGGGCACCTAGAGACTACGCGTGACCATTGAGCACGAGCAGGCTGCCGGACTATAGTTAAATGAATTAGGCGGGCTGCGGCCCGCGCTGATCCCGCGGCGATGGAGCGGAGTGCTGTGTTCAAGAAGATCATCCTTCCCGTCATTTTCCTCATCCTCACCTGGGGATTCTGGGTCAGTCCCCAGTTCAAGGAGATCGCCGCCGGGGTCGCAATCTTCCTCTTCGGGATGATGTCGCTGGAGGAAGGCTTCAAGAGCTTTACCGGCGGCGTGCTCGAAAAGCTGCTGAACGCCTGCACCGACCGCTACGTGAAGAGTCTGGGCTTCGGCATTGTCACGACCACGATCATGCAGTCCAGTTCGCTGGTTTCCGTGCTCACCATTTCGTTTTTGAGCGCCGGGCTCGTCGACCTGGCGGCGGGCATCGGCATTATCTTCGGCTCGAACATCGGTACCACCACCGGCGCCTGGCTGGTCGCCGGCGTCGGCCTGAAGATCGACATCGCGGCCTATGCCATGCCGATGATCGTCTTCGGCGTCATCCTGGTGTTCCAGAGCAGCCGCTCGCTGAAAGGCCTGGGGTACGTACTCGCCGGGATCGGATTCCTGTTCCTGGGGATCCACTACATGAAGACCGGCTTCGAGACCTTCCAGAGTTCCATCGATCTGTCCCAGTTCGCCATGGCCGGACTTCTCGGGCTGCTCACCTATACCCTCGTCGGCATCGTCGCGACCGTGGTCATGCAGTCCAGCCACGCAACGCTGATCCTCGGCATCACCGCCCTGGCGGCGGGTCAGATCACCTATGAGAACAGCCTGGCGATCGCCATTGGCTCAAACATGGGAACCACCGTCACCGCCATGCTCGGGGCGATGGGCGCTAATGTCGCCGGCAAGCGTTTGGCCTTGGCGCACTTCATCTTCAATGCGACGACGGGGGCCATCGCCATCGTCTTCATCTCCCCGCTGTCACAAGCCGTCGATGCCATCAGCAGCGGTGTTGGGATCGCACCGGACGACTTCACCCTAAAGTTCGCCGTCTTCCACACGCTGTTCAACGTGATCGGCGTCGCCCTCATGTCACCTCTGATCACTTACCTGGTCGGCTTTCTCGGGCGCATGATTCCGGACAAGCCGCTGGATATTTCGCTGCCCTGCCACCTCAACGAGGCGGCGCTGGCTTTCCCCGATACCGCCTTGAAGGCCATCGTGGATGAGACCAGCCATCTCTACGACAACGCCTTCAGCCTCATGGCCACAGGCCTTGGGTTGCCGGAAGACGATCTGCGTTCGAGCCAACCTCTCGAGCAAATCGTCGCCGCCTCCAAACCTCAGGTGGAGGCTGACCTCGACGATCTCTATGTCAGGCGGATCAAGGGACTGCACGGCGCCATTGTCCATTTTGCCAGCAAGGCGGAATCCAACATGATGCCGGAGCAGGTCGAGCTCCTTCAGGCCGTCCGCTTGGTGGCCCGCGATCTGGTCCTGGCGGTCAAGGACGTCAAACACCTGCACAAGAACATCCGGCTCTACGCTACATCGCCCAATGCCGATCTCGCCGCGCAATACAGGGCCACGCGAACCCTGATCGCAAAAATTCTACGGGCGACACAGCAGGTCAGGCAGGACAAGGAAGCTTCTCGGGAGAGCTTTAGACAATTGAAAGAAGCTGTCCACGACTACGACATCGTCGAGAACGGCACCCTGGACAGCCTGATCCGGGAGGGACGGATCACCCCGGAGATGGCGACCTCCCTGATCAACGACAGCGGCTATACCCAGAACATCGGCAGGCGGCTGATCGAAGCCGGACAGATCGTGCTGAGCGACCAAACCTATGATCTGATTTCAGCGACAGCGCGCGAGGAGCCTTCGGCAGAAGCATCTGACGAAGAGTCGGTCGAGGAAAAATCGGGCATCGAAGCGCGCGCAACTTCTGAACCCTAAGTCGAATGCCCCTTAAGACGCGAACCGCATGCAGCAAAGGGACGGTGGATACCATGGCGAAGAAAAAAGACAAGAAACGCATCTCCAGGAAGGCGTTCGACAAGAAACTCGAAGAACTGCAGGTCGAACTCTGCCGACTCCAGGCCTGGGTGGTCCAGGAAGGCCTGCGCGTGGTGGTCGTCTTCGAGGGACGTGACGCAGCCGGAAAGGGCGGCGTCATCAAACGTATTTCCGAGCGTGTAAGCCCGCGGGTCTTCCGCAACGTCGCCCTGCCGGCGCCGACGGAGCGCGAAAAGACCCAGCTTTACGCCCAGCGCTACATTCCCCACATGCCGGCCGCCGGCGAGATCATGCTGTTTGACCGCAGCTGGTATAACCGTGCCGGAGTCGAACACGTGATGGACTTCTGCACCCAGGAACAGTACGAGCGATTCATGCGCGTCTGTCCCCTGTTCGAGCGCAATCTCGTCGATGACGGGATCATCCTCATCAAGTATTTCTTCGACGTGAGCCAGGAAGTTCAGGAAGAGCGTTTCAAGGCCCGCGCCCAGGATCCGCGCAAGCACTGGAAGCTGAGCCCGATGGATCTGCAGTCCTGGGCGCGCTGGTGGGACTACACCAAGGCCTACGATGCCATGATCAAGGCAACCGATACCGACTACGCCCCCTGGTACCGGGTCTCCGCCGACGACAAGCGTTCGGCCCGCCTGAACTGCATCTCCCATCTCTTGAGCGTGATTCCCTACAAGAAAATTCCCTACAAGCTGCCCCCTCTTCCCAAGAAGAAGCGGCGCGGCAAGGGCATCCCCGACGAGCTCGTTTTTGCCCATAGCGTGCCGGAGCTATATTGAGGCGCAAGGCAAGCGACAACGGCACGCGCAGTGATTTCCGGCTCTCCCCCGAGCAGCCCGCAGCTTAGGGGCGGCGTCCGACGGGATCAGTTCTTTTTGGGCAGAAGTTCGGCCAGCCGTGCCTCGATGGTCTCGGCGATCTCGGCCAGGCTGCCGACCCACTGCTCCTCGCCGGAATCGACGTCGACCACGCTGCCGCGCAGCACCGGCGCAGCACCGGCGATCTCCCGCGGCTCATACCAGAGGCGGAGGATGAGGACTTTTTCCTGGCGGGACTGATTCAACAAGCTCCCCCGCTGCGGCACAGGGTGGAAGGGTCGCTGAAGCTATCCTACTCCCGGCCGTCACCGGGGCGTCACAGGCCTGCCATATGGATGTCACTCTTTGGTGGCAATTCCGCCGGACCACTCAGCGACCGCGTGTCGGGCCGCTGCTGTCGTCTTCGTCGAGGGATTGGCGCTCCAAAGCCGGCAGGCAACTTTCCACCTGGGCGCGGGCGCGTTCTACACCGTCGAGGGCGGCACGCAGTTGCTGCAGCGCTTCGCGCGCCGTCACCACGCCTTCCTTTCCCCGGTCGCGTGAGTCGGAGCAACACCCGCCGGCGCTTATTTCGCGGTAGAGCGCCTGGGTTTCCTCCAATGGCTCGACCCGCAATTCACGAGCCAGCAGCGCATGGCATTCCCGGTATTGACGGATTGCCTGAGATCGCTGCCCGGACCCGGCATGCAGGCGCATCAGATCGCGAAGCACATCCTCGCGCAGGGGGTCCTGCTCAAGGATCTTGTCGCCGATCTCGATGCCGCGATGAAAGTCACCGACATGCTGGCAGAAGCGCATGAGCTGCGTCAGGCCGTCGAGATAGCGGACCCGCAGACGTTCGCGCTCACGCAGAGCCCAGGAATCGTAGACTCCGCAGAGCAATTCCCCGCCGTAGGCTTCCAGCCCTTCTTCCAGCTTGCGCGCGGCCGCTAGGGTCATCTGGTCCGGCGGCATCCGCAGCGCTCCATCCAGACAGGATTCGAATTCGACGACGTCGACGCGATGGTCGCTGTCCCAGTTGAAAGCGATCTCCTCGCCCCCTTCACACAAAAGGTAGGTACCGTTCGCAATCCCCTTGGGCTCGATAATCTGGCGCAAACGCCAGACCGCCGTACTCAAGCAACGCCTGGCATTGTTGATGCCCTGCTCACTCCAGAAACGATCGGCAAGCTCGTCGCGCTGATGGCTGTGACGCCCCGCCAGCAGCAGATAGGCGAGCAGCCGCGCGACCTTGCGCGTCGGTCGAACCGCCGGAGCGACAGCGCCAAGTTGCAGGACGGAAGCCACGTGCGGTTCATGCCGAACCTGCACCGACCCCAAAAGCGAGACGGTAAGTTGGCTCATCGAATGCATCCCCATCGCATCATCGACCAAGCCGCAAACGGCCCGGCCGGCACCTCACCCTCACTGCGGTCGGTCTGTCCGCCGCAGCTTTCGTTGCGCCGTACCTGGAGTTACTTGGGATACAAATACCTTTTTGCGCGGTCCGCGCCGGACGCGGACGCCCATCAGATCGGATAACCAGATTAGTGAGGCGCCTGTGATCTGCTTGTGACATCAACGCCGGCACTCTCCGACTTCACCGACGATAGAACTTTACCGGCAATTCAACTCTCCTCGCGGAGATCGGAAGTTCGTCTTCGCCATTCCGTCGTGCGATGCAGCTTCCTATCTTTCAACACCATAGGACAGTCCGCCCGCCTCGGGAAGCATCCTACCTCCTATTTCCTGACGCTCCCACCATTGCATGGCACTGCGCGCCGGGATCTTGCACATCCGGTGATTATTCCTAGCCGCCTGCTCCGAAAGAGGCAGCCCCATCCTTCTTATTTGCAAGCGGTGTGAGCGCTGTGTGAGGCGGCGGTGAGAAGTCCGTGACAGAAGCGCCATAGGGTTCCCCGTCGGTCATTGGAACCCCAGCGATGACGTGCTTGGCTTCAGCCAGAAAAGTCTCTCCGCCAGCGACAACAGTCGCCGCAAAACCGGCGCGCGACCTTCCCAGCAGAGTAACCGGCAAAGCGCGAAACCGAGGAGGCTGCCCCGAAACCAGGCCGCAACGACCACAGCTTTCACCACCGTATTTTCAAACTGCAATCAGCGACGCTGAAACGATGGAGCAGAGGCCATGCCAGTGAACCCTACATACCCGGGCGTCTACATTCAGGAACGGCCCAGCGGGGTCCGTACAATCACCGGCGTGGCGACTTCGGTCGCCGCCTTCGTCGGCTGGACCGCAAGGGTCGCCGGGCGCGACAACTTCGCCTATACGGTGCGCAGCTTTGGCGAGTACGAGCGCGTCTTCGGTGGCCTGCACCGTGACAGTCACGCCTCCTATGCGGTGCAGCAGTTCTTTGCCAACGGCGGCACGGAAGCCCATGTGGTGCGCGTGCCGCGCACCGGTGCGGTTCTGGCGGCAATCACCTTGGAAGACGGCACCGGCGGCGGCGCCGATACCGCCCTGACGGTCACCGCGGCGGCGACCGGCCTCGATGCCAACAATCGGCTGGTCGATGTCGACTACGACGGCATCCCGGCCGCCGACACGACCTCCTTCAACCTCGCCATCACCGATCTCGACAGCGGTGCGACGGAGCGCTTTTCGAACGTATCCATGTCCGCCACCAGCGCCCGCAACGTGGTCGCCGTGGTCAACGACGACGCCACCGGGTCCAAGCTGGTCACCGTGGCGATCCCCTCCGCCACCGCCGGCCGCCCGATCCAGACCGGTGCCGTCGGCGGCGACGTGACCCTGTCCGGCCTTGCCAACGACAACAACTACACGATCCGCATCAGCGCCGACGTGCCAGCCGCCCAGATCGCCAACGCCGACGTCACGATCTTCGAGATCGGGGAGGCCCTGCCCCAGTCCATTCTCGGTCTTTGCCGTCATGTCGAGCGCAAGATCAACCAGGTGATCTCCAATCTGGTACCGGGGGCCGCGGTGCGCTGTGTCCCCAGCAACACGGGTGCCGGCCTGCGCGTGATTCCGGACTTCTCGCCGGACCTGTTGAACGACTCGCTCGATACCCGCCTCACCTTTGCCGCCGGAGCGCCGAACAGCGCCCTGGCCATGATCAGCCTGAGCACCGGCACCCGCAACGTCGGGCACTACCGGCTCGGTCTCGGTCGGGCCATTCAGGCACAGGTCGCGCCGGTTCTCGCCACCGCCGGAACCGGCCTGCCCAACAGCCAGGCGATCATCGGCAACGAAGGCAACTTCACCGGCATCTATGCGCTGAAGAAGGTCGACCTCTTCAACATCCTCTGCATTCCCGACGCGACCCGCAGCGCAGCGGGCGATCCCAACACCCTGGACAGCACGGTCGATCCCAATGAGATCTTCGCCCGTGCCATGGAACTCTGCACGGCCGAACGCGCCTTTCTGCTGGTCGACCCGCCGCCGGAGGTGCGCAGCACCGCCAGCGCCATCGACTGGATCACCAGCGGACTCACGGTGTCCGGCAGCAACGGGGCCGCTTACTACCCGCACCTGCTGTTCGTCGATCCGCTGGAGAATTTCCAGATTCGCAAGTTCCCGCCTTGCGGCGCCATCGCCGGGCTCTATGCCCGTACCGATACCAACCGAGGGGTCTGGAAATCCCCCGCGGGCACCGAGGCCACCCTGTCGCGGGTGCGCGGCTTGACCCACGAACTGACCGATGCGGAGAACGGCGCGCTCAACCCCCTGGGGCTCAACTGCATTCGCAATTTCCCGGTGTTCCGCACCATCGCCTGGGGCGCGCGCAGCCTCGACGGCGCGGACGCCAAGGCGAGCGAGTGGAAATACCTTTCGCCGCGGCGCCTGGCCCTCTTCATGGAAGAGAGCCTTTACCGCAGCACCAAGTGGGCGGTCTTCGAGCCCAATGCGGAACAGCTGTGGTCTCAGCTGCGCCTCAATATCTCGACCTTCATGCACCAGCTGTTCCGCCAGGGAGCCTTCCAGGGGACAACGCCTCAGGAGGCCTACTTCGTGACCTGCGACAGCACCACCACCACCCAGGCGGATATCGACAGCGGCATTGTCAACGTGCTGGTCGGCTTCGCACCGCTGAAGCCGGCGGAGTTCGTCATCATCACGCTGCAGCAGCTTGCCGGACAGGACCAAGTTTAAGGGGAGCACGCCATGCCACCGTTCAATGTCAATGCGCATCGCTATCACGAACTGCCAAATTATAAGTTCCTTGTCGTCATCGATGGCCAGGTGGTCGCCGGGGTCAGCAAGGTAAGCGCCCTGAAGCGCACTACCGAGGTGATCAAGCACCGCGCCGGCGGCGACCCCAGTTCCTCACGCAAATCGCCGGGGCGCAGCGAGTACGAGCCCATCACCCTGGAGCGAGGGATCACCTACGACCGCAACTTCGAACAGTGGGCCAACAAAGTGTGGAACTACGGCTCCGGGCTGGGCGCCGAGTCTTCGCTGCGGGACATGCGCAAGCACGTTATCATCCAGCACCTGAACGAGGCCGGACAGGTCGCCATGGCCTACCGCATCTACAACTGCTGGGTCTCGGAGTTCCAGGCGCTGCCGGATCTCGACGCCAACGCCAACGCTGTGGCGATCGAAATGATGAAACTGGAAAACGAGGGTTGGGAACGCGACTACGACGTCACCGAGCCGACCGAGCCCAGCTTCCTCGAACCACAATGATCCCTGAGCCATGGCGCCCCGTTCAGCAGCCGAACTCATGGAGCTCTGGGATGCTCTCGCCCGCTGCGGTCCCGCAGGACGGGAAGCCCTGCTCGCACAGCATTGGCTCGGCGCCGCGACGGACGACGACCCCGCCGCCACTCCCCTAGGGACACGTCAGGCCGCGATCCTGCGGGGTTTCTCGGCGGCTTTCGGGACGCGGTTGCCCTGCATCGACGATTGCCCCGCCTGCGGCAGCCGTATCACGGCAGATATCTCCGTAGAGGACCTGCTCGCAGCCCAGGCAGCGGCGCCGGAGAGCCGCGGCCGGCTGGAACTGGACGGCTGGCAGGTGGGCTACCGTCTGCCCACTGTCGCCGATCTCTCCGCAGCAGCCCAACAGAGCGACGAAGCCTCCGCCGCCGCGGCTCTGACGGCAGCCACCATCACGTCTCTGCGCCAGGGCGATGCGGTGGCGCGACCGGAAGACCTGCCGCAAGAAGTCACCGATGCCCTGGCGGAGCTGATCGAAACGGAGGACCCGCTCGCCGCTGCGGAGATCGGCGTCAGCTGCCCGGACTGCGGCCACCACTGGGTCAGCGGCCTGGACGCAGCGGCCCTGTTCCAGGCGCGTCTCGAGAGCTGGGCTCGGCGCACCCTCTGGGAAGTGCATCACCTGGCCATGCGCTACGGCTGGCGCGAGAGCGATATTCTCGCCATGGCGCCGCAGCGCCGCGAGGCCTACCTGTTGCTGGACGTGCCATGACCAACCTGTTCCGCCGCCTCGCCGCAAGGTCGATCGGGACTGAGCGCCAGCTGC
>PJEL010001780.1_pt1 | contig 20775 bp, 16 predicted proteins | sample 1853271 | NCBI WGS metagenome assembly PJEL01 (sample SAMN08108733, study PRJNA415343) | Invertebrate metagenome, whole genome shotgun sequencing project. | host: Globobulimina | place: Sweden: Gullmar Fjord | collected 2015-08
CTTAGTAGAAGTTCACACTGCTGAGCGAAAGTCGCGACTGAAGCTTCATTGCCTAAATCGCTTACCGTTAACAATGCTAATTCTGGAGCCGTGCCAACGAAATCCGATAAGCTCTGCTGAAGCTTACCAACAATGCCTTGCCAGTTAAGTTGAGCTTGCTGAATATCCTCTTGCGCACGTTGAATGTCATCGTTAAGCCCCGTAATCATTGGTGCTAGAGAATCTAACTGTTGACGGTGCTCTTGGCCGTCCTTTTTAATAACCGTTAGCTCATGCTTTTCACGTTCTTGTTGAGCAACTAAGTTGGCAATATCTTGTGACTGCTCAATATAATGGTCTGTTGAACCACACAGTGGGCATTCAGATCCAGATTCTAATGCTGCACGATATTTTGCCAGTTCGCCTTCTTGATCAATCAAGCGCGTTAATCGCTCAAGTGAAGTCTCTTTTTCTTTGTATCGCTCCACCAGCACTGCACGCTCTTTCGAAAGCTTGTCGACCAACTGAGTGTTAGTTTGATGTCCCTGAGTTTTAGCGTGCAGCTGTTGCTGGGCATTTAAGAAGCCACGATTAACCTCAAGCAATGGGTGCGTATTGCGATTCCAAAACTCCAACAGGTTTTTTTGTGCATTCAACACTTGTTCACTGGTGTTGCCTTGCAATGCTTCCCATTGTTGCTCTGCATTGCTTTCCTTTACAACCAGTTCAGCTAATGCTTTGTCTTGCGATGCTTTTTCTTCTTGAGCTGACTTGATCACTGATTGCTGAGCATCAACCGCAGACAAGGCTTGCTTCGCTAAGTTCAACTGCTCTGAATGCTGACGCTCAAGGGTGCGAACTTGCTCTACTTTGGCTTGCCACTGACCTAAGTATTTTTCTAGATGTTGGTCAGCTTGATGAGTATTTAGGTAATCAGTGCTGAGTTGCTCTTGTTGTTTCAGCTCATCAGTTTTTTGAACTAAAACGAGCTGTTGATTACGCTGTTGCATTTGTTGGTCGTTTAGCGTGTTCGCTGCGTTAACGGCCGCTGTCTGTTTATCTTTGAGCACTGCAATTTGGTTATCGAGTGGGCGAACTTGCTCAATGATCTTCTCCTGATCTTGCTGCTCGGCTTTGACTTGTTCGACAATCACACTGCTTTGAGTCAGTTTAGTCTGTGCGTCTTGTTTTTCTGCATCACGGACAGCAAGTAACTTGGTACTGTTGCCTAAGTTAGCTTGAGTGGTGTTGACCTCTTGCTCGCAACGCTTTAGATCTTTGTGCATTGGACGCAGTTTTTCAGCAGGTTCACTGTTTGCTAAACGAACTAATGATGTTTGGTTGCGATCTAGTTCATCTTGAGCCTTTTTAAGATCGTGCTCACTGGTCGTGATAGTTTGCTCAGCTTTGGTCACTTCTTTCCACCAACTGAGATGTGCTTGCCACTCTTTCAGCTGATCAGCTAAACGCTTCTGTTCAGCTTCGAGAGCCTCTCGCTCGCCAGTCAGTTCTTGGATTGGCTCTTCAGACAGTAAACTCACGCCTTCTGCTTTCGCTTTAAGGTGATTAAGTGACTCTTCGCTCGATTTGAAGTGATCATAAATACGCTCTGAAATCAGGCTGTAGACTTCTGTACCAGTCAGCTCTTCAAGGAGTTCTGCTCGATCATTTGCATTGGCATTTAGGAACGCTGCAAACTCACCTTGTGAAAGCATGATCGATTTAGTGAAGCGAGAAAAGTCCAAACCCGTTACTGTTTCAACCATCTTAATTTTCTTAGTCAGCTGCGTTTCTAAAACCACATCGCTGTCTGCATCTGCAAACTCACAAGTTGGCGTTTGCAGCGCGCCATCGTGCTTACCACGAGCTCTTTTATGATGAAAGTTCGAACGGTAAGTTTTCCCTTTTACTTCAAATTCAATCTCAGCAAAACATTCGCCAGTGCCGCGCGTCATCAGCTCATTAGTGCCTTTGGCGATACTTCTTAACCGTGGTGTACGATGAAACAATGCCAAACAAATCGCATCAAGAATCGTCGTCTTACCGGCCCCGGTAGGGCCGGTGATCGCAAACAAGCCGTTTTCGGCAAAAGGCGACTGTGTGAAATCGAGCTTCCAACGCCCTTTCAAAGAGTTTAAGTTTTCAAATTCTAAGCTTAAGATTTTCATTCTTGATTACTCTTCTGTACCGTTTAAATCATCAGTTCCATGAGACACTTCGACAATTACTTGCTTGAACTTCACCGTCATTCTTTCTAAGCGCGCTTTCTCTGTATCGCTTTCAAACTCCTCGAGTGCGATACGTTTCTCAAACACATCTATTGGCGTGAGTTCCGCTAATGTCTCTGCTGATTCTTGCTCTAACGATTGGTTTCGGCGCTCTCTTGCTCTTCTTAACTGAAGTACTTCAACGTTTAAGTCTTCGGTTAAGGCACGCATGCGTTCTTGTAAATCCGATAGATAGTCTTGTGCTCGAACTTCAATCGACAACCACACGCTTTGGCCTTCTTCCAAACCAATATATTGATTCAGTTGAGATTCAATCTCGCTCAAATCACCTTTGATTTCGGCCAACAGTTGGAATGTCGGGACAGACAATTGAGAAATGGTGCGTTCGCCTTCAACAAACTCAACCACACACACTTGCTTTTGAGATTTCAATTCATCAAAACTGAGCGGGATTGGCGAGCCGCAGTAACGAATGTGTTCTCGCTTAGCAACAACTTGAGGTCGGTGAATATGTCCAAGCGCGATGTAATCGGCATTTGGAAAACCGTCGGCAGCAAAACCATCCAAATTACCAACGTATATATCACGCACCGAGTCAGATTGCTTCACACCCATTGCGGTTAAGTGCCCTGTCGCAATGATCGGCATTGTGTCGCGGTTAGCAAAAGTATCGCGTTTTTCGACTGCTGCATCGTAGACATCTTTATAATGCTGCTTAATCGCGTCGCCCAACTGTTTCTGACGCTCAACACCCGACACGCCTGCTTGGCTGGTTAAAACATCACGAGGGCGGATGAAAGGGATCGCACAAACTAGCGCTTCAACCTCGCCGCCCTTACCTTTCAGCTCGACAACCTGAGTCGCATGATCTTCATTGGTATTTGGAATCACGTCCGCGCCCATATACTTCAACAATTGCTGTGTTTCCTTAAGTACCGACACAGAATCATGGTTACCGCCCAATAGCACTAACTGGCAACCAATTTTATTCGAGTCGACAACAAACTTGTTGTACATCTCACGGGCATAACTTGGCGGTGTGCTGGTATCGAAGATGTCACCAGCCACGATAATTGCGTCGATATCATGATCAGTAACTTGCTCTAGCAACCATTGTAAAAACCGTTCATGTTCGTTTTTGCGGCTTTTATTGTAGAAGTTTTGGCCAAGATGCCAATCTGACGTGTGAAGAATTTTCATTGCGGCTCACTGAATGTCTATAATAGCTTTAATTTATCAAAATACCGATCAACTACCAAATGGGTTAGCATTATTTTCCTTTTATAAGCTTGTGAAAAACAATAAAATTCAGGCTTTATAGGCTTTGTTTTCAACGTATCATCAATCGATACTTTTCATATGAAAAAACCGCTCAAAGTTAGAGCGGTTTTGATGTGTAAATCGAGTTAACTTAGAACTTAATGGTTGGGACGATTCAACTGTAGCAAGTCCCACTTAGTACCATACAGATCTTGGAAAACCACGACCGTTCCGTACGCTTCTTCTCGTGGCTCTTCATTAAACACAACACCTTTCGCTTTCATTAGCTCATAATCACGCCAAAAATCATTGGTCTGCAAAAACAAGAATACACGGCCGCCAGTTTGGTTGCCGATCGCTTTTTTCTGTTCCTCATTGCTCGCCTGAGCTATTAGCAAGTTAGTACCGTTCGAATTGGGTGGCGACACCTGAACCCAACGCTTACCACCACCTAAATCAGTGTCTTCAACCAAAGTAAACTGAAGTTTCTTAGTATAAAATTCGATTGCATCGTCATAGTTTTCGACGACTAGTGCGATATTTCCAATTTGTTGTTGGATTAGTTCAGACATCTAGCATTCTCGGTTTTGTCAAAGATAAGATTCTACACATTATACCTTCTTTACGAACCTACTGAGCTACAAAAAGCCCACGGTATCGCTTGATAACGTGGGCTCAAAACTAACGGGTCACTTTGTAAACCAATTAGTTAGTCACTCATTCAATTCACTTAACTAATCATTAAATTATCTGATGATTGAATCAACTGACGACTAAAATTTAAGCTATTTTATGACCCAAAATATGAAGCTGTTAGAAGTTGTACGAAGCACCTAAAGTAACGCTGCTGAACGCCACATCTCTGCTCGCGATTCTATTGCCATTGTTATTAAAGAGTTCGATGTTTACGGCATCTGCCTGTGAAATTAGACGCAGTGTAAGGTTCTCAACCGGGGTATATTCAACACCAACACCGAAGTGAAAACCAGCACCAGAATCGTCATCAATGTAGCTCGAACCATGAGCGTTTAGGTCAACATAGCTCAGGCCAGCCAACACGAAAGGTCGGATTGAGTTATCAAATGTGTAACCTACATTTGCAGCAACAGAAAAAGAGGTCGGCGACAACACTTTAGTACCAAATTTTTCGTAGTCAGCGTAATCCGTGTAACCAAGTTCGATACCTACAATACGGTTAAATTGGTAACCGCCGTAAAGGTTATAACCCATGCTTTCAGCATCTAAACTACCAGCCCCGTCAGTGTCTGAATCTTGGTAGACACCAAGGCCTGCACCAATGTATGGACCGCCTTCGATACCAGCAGCATAAGTAGGAAGTGAAACCAAGCCAACTAGGCCTAATAGAAATGTTGATTTAAGCATGTAAATACCCTTTTTAGTCTGTCCTACAATAGCGCTGTCACTGTCTTTGGATGTATTCCGACACCAATCCAACTGTTGCGCTACTGTTTAAAAAAATGAAAAATAAAGCCTCCCATGAATAATAAAACAGTGTTCATTTAGAAAGCGAATGGGAAACTAGCACAACATTTTAGCGCTATCAAGCGAACCTGTAGCTATATTTTATCAGTATCAAAAGTGAGACTTCGCCCTCACCATGGTTAATATTCAGAGCGTCACTGTTCAAATAACACTCGAAAAAGGCAAAAATAAACAAATTAGAAATAAGTTAAACAGGCATGAAATGTCATGTGGAACAGAAAGTTAGACAACAAAAATTAGAAGGCCGTAAACTAAACGGCCTCACAGTTCGATACGCAAGAACTAAATAACTAAAGAAACCGCAATCGACGCCATGATCATACCAATCACAAACTCCAACACTTTCCACGCTCTTGGATTCTTAAACAGCGGAGCTAAAAAGCGAGCGCCATAGCCAAGAGAGAAAAAGAACACAAATGATCCGGTGATCGCGCCCGCACCAAATAGCATGTGGTTAGGTTGATATTGCGTAGAGATCGACCCTAGCAAGACTACAGTATCCAAATAAACGTGCGGGTTCAGCCATGTAAACGCTAAACACATCGCCATCGCCTTTATTAGTGATTCCTTGGTATCTCCAACTCCCTCAAGCGCATGAGTCTCGGTGAAAGACGAACGTAAACTCAAGAACGCATACACGCCTAAAAATACTGCCCCACCGTAACGAGCAAATTGCTCGATTTGTGGAAACTGCTTCACAATCGCGCCGAAGCCTGTCACACCGAAGCTAATCAAAAGGGCATCTGAAATAGCGCAGACCAAACAAATGGCAAACACATGTTGATTCTTCAGACCTTGTCTAAGAACAAAAGCATTTTGAGAGCCGATCGCGAGGATCAACGAAAGCCCGAGAGTGAAACCAGCAAAGTAAGTCGACATTAAACTAAATCTTTAAGTTTGAATGAGTTGAAAGTAACAACGGTTTTAGCACTAATTGTTGTCTTGAAAGATCAGTTGGCATTAATTGAGCTCAATAGTCATAAATTGGCTGTGAGGATCAAGCGAATAATCCGAAAAGGGTTGGCAGTAATCAAAGCCAAACTTCTCATACAAACTACGAGCAGGTTGAAAGTACACTTCTGAACCGGTTTCTAGGCTAATACGTTGATACTGGCGGGCCGTTGCGGTTTCCAAAACGTGTTGCAATAGTTTGCTTGCGACACCGGATTTCCTTGCAAACTGACTCGTTCTCATCGATTTAAGTTCGGCGTGTTGGGTATCAAGTTCTTTGATTGCCACACAACCAAGTAACTGGTTCTCTTTCCAAGCACTGAAAAAGGTAACATCTGGCGACTTTAAACCCTTAATATCCAGTGCGTGTACACTTTCTGGTGGAGATGTCGCATACATATCCGCCAAATGCTCTTCAAGCAATGCAATCACTTCTCCACCCGACAAGTCGTCAATTTTTATTTCCATAACTGATTCATTTTCCTTAATAAATTATTAATCAACTTTCGATACCGTAAAATTACTCTATCCTAATACCTAGCGAATAACACACTGTAACGATGGAGTGTCGCTGTATTTCTCGTGTACCCTTTTTGACACATACATGACAACAAGACAAGTCTTAGCACGAGCACGACATTAGCTTTTGCTTAAAGCACCTGTTTTCAATGAAAAATAAGCAGTCAGGTCGATATGGGTATCTAACTAGATTTAACCGCCGTAATACCTTGTCGGAATTTCGATTCTTCACAAGGGCGTATGACACTTCAAAATCACCGAAGAATCGATGTCGACAATCAGAACGCTCATATCTTCGGTTACCAAGACCGAGTAAAAAGCGTTATCTAGACGCTATCAGGGTAAGCTTACAAAAGGAAAGTTGTACACTGACATCCCAACTAGTAAATGTTAGATATTGACGATTTTTAAGTTGACTAACGATACCGATGCTCACACTGTTGGTGGCATGGTCATTAAGTGCTTGGCTAGTCATCAAGAACAGTACTGAATACACATGAATTTATCGAAGATTTGCTTGTTATTTTTAGGTTCTAGTTTACTATGCGCCACCCCAATTATTTCAGCAAATGCTGTAGGCCACTATGTCCGCCAACGCACTCTACACCGACCTATCGGGTTATTATGATTTAATGTGTGTCGATATTGACTACCAAGCGCAAAGTAACTGTGTTCGTAGGCTACATCAAATTTTCGGAAATGATGGAAAAACTCACTTAGACCTTGGTTGTGGCACCGGCCCACACGTTCGTCACTTCATTAACTATGGCTACCAAAGTAGTGGGCTTGATCTGAACAAACCAATGTTAGACATCGCTCAAGCTCGCTGCCCAGAAGCCAGCTTTTCAGTGCAGAATATGAGTAATTTTGAAGTATCTGAGCCACTAGATCTGATCACTTGTTTCTTATACTCCATCCATTACAACGATGGCATCGAGAATTTGAAAGCGTGCATTACAAGCGTTCATAAAGCGCTTAAACCTGGCGGTGTATTCTGCTTTAACGTGGTAGATAAAGATAAGATCAGCAACGATCTGTTTGTTCGACATACCACAAACCAAGCGCAAGACGATTTTACGTTCCGTTCAGGTTGGTATTACTCTGGCGAAGGTGATAAGCAAGCGCTGAAACTCAGCATTGAAAAAACGACCGCAGGTGAAACGCAAATATGGAATGATGAACACCCAATGGTGGCGTTCAACTTCAAAGCGCTGTTCGAAATATTGAAGCCCTATTTTGAGGTTCATACTTTCGAACACGATTACGACAAACTTTTGCCTTGGGATCTAATTTCAGGCAACGCGCTGATAACTTGCGTCAAAGCCTAATGGATTCCTAGCTATATAGCTTATTAGCTTACATTATTTAACTAAGTAATGTATGAGCATTAGATCTAAAGAACCCACACGATGTTAAGTCGTGTGGGTTCGTTATTTTATCAGGCTCTATTTATCGAGTTACAAACAGACGGATTAGAAATCAGCGGTCATACCAACATAGTAAGTACGTGGCTGTTCAACATAACCTAAGTATTCTAGTTCGTTTGATACTGATTCGTCAGTTAAATTCGAGATACCCGCACGCAGACGTACTGAATCGTTCACATTATAAACGGTACCAATATTTAACGTCGTGTAAGCATCTTGAATTAGATCGGCTTCGATTTGGCGCTCGCCACGGTAACGCGCACTCACGAATGTGTTGAGGTCATACGTAGGATTCCAGCTCAATTTAACTAAACCTGAATGCTTGTAACGCTCAAGAAGTTCATCACCCGTAGATTTATCTTCCGTATCTAGATATGTGTAGTTACCCGATACGCCCCACTCGTCTGAAATTTGGTACTGACCCGCAATTTCAACACCTTGAATGATCGCTTCGGCTACGTTCTCGTATGTTTTTGCGCCGAGTTCACCCGTTGATGAACCATCAGGATTTTCACACTGACGAGCGCTTTCGTTCCAATCACCACCTTGTGGGCAATAACCTTCTGTTCTGTCGATCAGATCATTGATTTCGTTACGGAATAACGCAGCTTCTACATTCCAACGTGGTTGCGTGTACACGGCTGCCAACTCGTAGTTCAAACTTGTCTCAGGTTTTAGATCTTCATTACCAACCAGAGCACAGCCTCCCTTGCAACTTGATACTTGATAATCAGGTTGGTTTTGAGTCAATGATGGTGCTTTAAACGCTTTACCGACACCACCCTTAATGATTAAGTCATTGGTAGTTTGGTGAACAAGGTACACACGCGGGCTAAACTCTTCGCCGTAAAGTTCATGTTTATCTAAGCGACCACCGATCGTTGCTGTCAGTTGCTCGGTCATTAGCCATTGGTCTTGAATAAATAATGCACCTTGATACGCTTCGGACGTGCCGCTCACTAGGTTTTCTTTATTGGTCAACTCACTCAGTTGGTAATCCATACCAAACGTTAATGTGTGACTATCGCCAAGATAAGTCGTTGCAGACGCTTCAACAATTTGAGTCAGTTCTTCGATATCGCTGCTGAAGTTGTTTCCTAAATCGGCTGCATCGTTATCCGTTACGTTCTCGCGAGAATAACGTACTTGAGTATCGCCCCAACTCCAGTAACCGCTGTGTGTAATAGCTTGGCTATGACGAACCACGTGAGTATTGGACTCAATCACTGAGCTAGAACTTTCAGCGGCAGATTCACGCTCGTCATCACTGTAACCAAAGTCGAAATCGAGAGTTTGGTTGTCTGTTGCATGCCATGTCAGGCTTGCTAACATGCTCAGCGTATCTCGGCCTTCTAATGCTGTTACATCTTCACGATCGTAACCTGAATTATGCGTACCTGAGTATGGTTGCCATGCATTACGGCTCGTTTGGTTAACAGACACTCGAGCAAATAACTCATCTTCAATCAGCGCACCTGAAGTAGTTAAGCCAACTGAGTATTCTTGTCCCCCGTTGCCATCCATAGGGGATGAGTTATCCATGCTTACTGTAGAGCTCCAGTCATTTTCTGGTGCTTTAGTAATGATGTTGATTGTACCGCCCATACCATCAGAGCCGTAAAGCGCCGACATTGGGCCACGAATAATCTCAACACGTTCAATTGAGTCAGCTGGAATAGTAGATAAGTCAAAATCGTTACCGCGGATAATCGCGCTTGCTGAACTTAGACGACGGCCATTAACCATGATAAGCGTATAATCAGAATCCATACCACGAATCGAGATCATCTGACGACCAGCACGAGTGCTGTCAAAATCAGACTCCACACTGGTTGACTCAGCAACGATGTCAGCCAAAGTAATACCAGGGCTGTCTTCTATGTCTTGGGCAGTGATAACCGACATTGAGGCTGGTGCTTTTTTCAAAGCCATTTCAGTACGAGTCGCCGTAACAACCATCTGTTCATCCGTGTCAGTCACTTTTGTTTCCGCTAACACGTTAGCCGAAAGTGACGAACAAAGAACAGCAATTGCGAGCGATAAAGGTGTGCGAGTTAAAAGAGATCTCTCAGACATGATATGCATTCTTATATGTGATTGGTAATGATAATGGTTTGCATTAGACATTCACTTACCATTGTTATCAATGAAAGTTTCATACCAAAAATTGATTTTCGCTATTCAATATTCACATACATAAAAATAAGCATATTCAATATCTTTCAATAACCAAGCTCACATTTTACATACCTATTAATATCAGATTTAAAGCCATAGTAAGGTTAATAACTTGCGCTGAAAGCCGCTCGCTAAGCATAAACCTCTTTAAAGAGGTCCCTTACCCAGCGACACATTGGGTCGTTGTGAAAACGTTTATGCCAGTATAAATACACATCTTCAGATGGGTGGCGAAGTGCTTTAGGAACGCGTTTACAAATGAGGTTCCTCTGCTTTGCAGCTTGCAGTGCAAAAGGCGTAGGCAAGTGGAAGATGATGTCGGTCGCTTCCGCCATGTCAGGCGCTACGTTAAAATTCGACAACTGGATGGGAATCGAGAGCTGACGTTGCTTATCAATCAAACCGAGATCTTTAAATCGACTCTCAATTGAGAGCTTCTTGTCTCCTTGCAAAGAAATTTGACCAAGATGACTGTTGAGCAAATCATCGACCGTAATTTCTTTATCAGCCAAGGGATGGTCTTTATTCATCAATAAGCGGTAATCGCGACTGATCACGAACATTCGATACAGGTTCTGTTCTGAACTCAATGGTTCATGAGTCGACAATACAAAGTGTGCATCCCCAGACAACAAAGGGTCGAAGTGTCTTTTAGGAATAGAATCAATATCGACAATCATGTTCGGTGCTTGCTTACGTATCTCCGCGACCACTTTAGGAAGCAAGTGTGCCACTTGAGGAACAAGGCCGAAAAATCGAACCGTTGTGTCACTGTTGTGAGGTTCGAACACATCGCCATGCACCAACTTTTCTAACCGAGTCAGTACCGAATTCAAATCTTGCTTAATCGCTTCTGCTTTTGGCGTCAATTCATAGCCATATGCCGCTCTCACCAACAAGTCATCGTTAAATACCGTTCGCAGTTTTTGCAGTGAACGACTCACTGTTGGTTGGCTCATATCAAGAGCTAATGCCGTGTTAGAAACATGCTTCTCTTCTAACAGGTGTTTGAGGATGACTAATAAATTGAGGTCGACTTGTGCAATATTCATTTTTTAAATAATTAGATCAAATAAAATTCAGTGTGCGCATAGTGCATTTTCTCAATAAATAATACAATTGATAATCACTCTTATTTTGATCTAAAGCAAACATGATTTACTTGATTTGAGCTTAAAAACGACTTTAGCAATGTCTAGTCTCAATAACTTTCGGCCTTCCACATCTACCAACTGTATTAAGAACTACAGATAAAAAAAGAGAGGCAAAATGCCTCTCTTCTATCGTTGTTTGTTATCTTATCACTAACTTCTAACGAGCTTACAGCTTTGTCCAAGCATCTTGCCAGTATTGGCTGACTGCAGGGGCGTAAGCTGGGCTTGCACACCATGCAGTGTATGGCCAAGGCTTACATTCGTATAAGGCATTGTCGCTACCCATTACAATGTCACCCGCTGCGTAACTTGTACCCGCAACATATGGAGGATAATTGCCTGGAGGTGGTGTTGTGCCGCCGTTTGCCTTTACAGAGAATAAATTGTTTACCATCACTATTTCACCGTCGGCTGCCTTACCAACCGCTTCAAATGAGTATTGGCCCTCGGCTACATCATAGAGATCCATTGTAATAATACGGCTATCAACCAAGTTCACTTTCTCCTGTTCAACAACAGTACCTGCGCTATTTATCACCATTGTTGTAACATCAAGTGCTTCGCTTGAAGTCAGTGTCACCTCTAAATGTACATGGCCGTTGTCCGGTGCGTATTCAGATTGTAGGCCCGCTACTTGAAGTTCTAAGTCACCGCCTGGATCTGGATTTTCACCACCACATGAACTTTCTGAAACCTTTTTCCAAACGCCCCACTCACCTGTCGTCCCTGGCTCTTCGCCACGAGTATACCAACCCGCAGCCCACGTTGAGCCGTCATGCGAAACTTGGTCACCTTCAACATAAACGGTGTCAGTATCCCATGCCGTAGCACAGTTAGACCCATCAGTCACAGACACTTTACGTTCAGCAGTGACGGTTTGGTGAGCACTGTCTGTCACACTATATACAAGCGAGTAGCTGCCTATTTCATTCACATCGACACTGCCAGAATGTGAGATGGTACTTGTTAGATCGCCATCTTCAGCATCATTCGCCGTTACTCCTGCCATAGCATCAAACGATGCGCCTAGCATGACCGTGGTATCAGATACGCCGCCAAACGTAGGCTTTTGGCTGTACACTTCAACCATTCTTGCATTAGCCGTTTCGTTATTGTCGCTGTCTTTTACACGGTAAGTCAGAACATAAGTGCCAATAACTGCTGTTTCAACATAGCCCTCTACGTCGATTGATGGCGTTAGATCACCGTCTTCTTTATCTGTTGCAGTCACACCTTCCATTGGTTCAAAGACAACACCGTGCAGAACTCGTGCATTCTCGATACCTTTCAGTACTGGTTCGCCTTCAACGGGTGGTGGCGTCACTTGACCATGAACAAACGGGCCATAATCTTTAATAAACTGTTCGCTGTACTCGTGACCGTTCTTGTTGGTGCCCATGTCCCAGTTGATAGACCAGGTCATCACGCCTCGCAAAGGTTGACCTTGAGCTGTTAAGGTTTCGAACGCGGCGTATAAATCTTGAGGGTCTTTTACAAAACCCGTCGCTGCTGCGTCAATGCTTGAAGGAATACCAAACACAAGTTTGTCGTGTGGAATCTTGTCGAAACCGCGTGTTCCGTTGATAAGAGAGTCAGATATGTAGTAGATAAACTCTTCTTTTAAAGCATCGTTGTTCTGAGCAATCCAACCTACACCTTCAACCCAGATACCATCGCCACCTTGATTGTAAAACTGCGGGTTAATCCAATCGTAGTAACCTTCTAGATTATCGATGTAAGGGACATATTTGCCACCTGACGTTAAATAGGGAAACTCTGGAGCCATCGTAATTAGGAAGTTTTTATCTTCAGTGCGGTAGTGGTCTTTCACAAGCTTAAGCGCGTCTGGAATCACGGTTTGGTTGTTGGCTGCCGTCACTGCCGCTTGTTCTAAGTCGATGTCTAGGCCATCAAAACCGTAGTGTTCAGTTAGACGAATAATCTCGTCAGCAAACGCTCTTTCATCACCTGTTTTTAATTCTATGTGTGCATCCGCACCACCCAGAGCTAACAGTACAGAGCGGCCTTGTTTGTTAAGTTCAGAAATTTGATCGATAAATTGTTGTTCTGAAACCCCAATAATTGGGTCCAGTTTGAAAGTAGGAATTCGACCATCAGCCACATCGTACACTTTCATGAATGACACATTCACAATGTTGTACATTGGGTTCACTTCATCCAATGTTACGCAAGGCGCATTACCACCTTGGTAACCCGCACCATCACACCAATTGTGCCAGTAACCAACCACAACGCCCGAATCTGGATTTGTCATGTCCGATCCATTCGCATAAACAGCGCCAGACATTGCGGCCATGCCGACCGATACTGCTAATTGCAGAGCTTTACGTTTCAACATTTATCCCACTTCCTAACCAACAGTTGTGCCAATCACAACCAAACCAATTCATTTTAGTCATGAATATTTATGGATCAGTAATGGAATTTTTATAAAAATTGAGGCTTTGAATTAACTTGTGATTTTAAGTCACAGATTGAATAACAAAATCAATTTGATTTTGACTTTTCATTGAAAATATAACGCTAAAATGCTGAATTTCATGCATTTAATATTGATAGAAGAAATGGTTAAATGGACTTAATTCACATCGATAATTATTACAAAGTTAGAATCATGGGTCAATTCAAAGTTGCATATAGACTTTTAAACATGCCGTTGTTAAGGCTTCCAAATGGCCAATGACAAGTCTCTGTCAAACATTAGTTAACCATCATACCTATCCATCAGTTTTAATAACTGTTGTGTTAACCTTTCGTCTCAAATTTCTGGAGATATGTATGGGACGAATCACCAAAAACCAACGCGAGGACAATTTCGCTTCTTACAACGCTCTTATTCTCGATATTTTCCTCAACGAGGGTTGGGATCACGTCACTTATGATCGACTAAGCAAAGAAACCGGCCTTAGAAAAAGTACCTTGCAAGGCTACTACCCAAGTAATGCCGATTTCGAAGTTGCAATCAAAGGAAAGGTATTCCCTATCATTTTGCAGCACCTTGATTTCATGTCAAAGACCCTCCTTCTTGAGTCTTGGAAGAAAGCCATGAAAGTTACTCAATTTAAAATGATCATGCGCATGTTTGTAATGCAGGCTCACAAAAAAGGTTCTGAAGGTTCAGGTCGATTAGGGGCAAAATATATCTCAGACAGGCTCCCGACCGAAGACCCACTCGAAATTATCCAATTACTGTTCGGCCTTACCGTAACCGAGCTGTTAAATATAGATCGTTCTCATATGCCAACATAGAAGCTCAATTAAAGTTCCATTCGTCACACAGCACGCGTTAAAAGTTTTACCCCTTCGGTATGAAATGGAAATAAACTGGGCGTTATAAAGCCCTAATTTATTTCACCACTAGGGTTTATTTGAATAGTAACTGGTTAGAGTGTTGATAAAACGTTGCTTATCCGTTTCTGGCAGTTGATTTATTCCCGCAGCTGCTTTTCTACCACCCCCCGTATCAAAGCTCGCGCAAATTTCATCTGCACCTGTTCTCTTTGATAATGGAGCACGTAAGCTTACGGTGTAAGATTTATCGTCTTGATTCTTCGTTAAAACGGCTTGTGCTCGACTTGGATCTTGATTCACGATTTCATTGCCAAAGACACCACTAATGCGACGCGCCCAAGTCTCACCGGGTAGCTCAAACACTCGAGCAAATTCACTCTCATGGACAGGTGTAATGCTCATGAGTTTTTGGTGGTCATTTTTATAAGCATTGCGTAATTGGTAAAACACAGAATCTTGATCTGCTAGAAGATCAAATGGGTTGGGGTACTGGTAAAGAGCTTGGTAAAGTTCAATTGGCGTGAAATGTAAATCACTCAACGAACTGCCATATCCGTTGTAGTTAACTAAAGTCCCTAACTCCTCTAAGAAATCAATTTCAGCTTGATCCAATCCATTCTCAACAGCTAACTGAACAGCGACAGCTTTTAGGTTATCACCAAAGGCGGCAGCAATTGCCCATGCCACATGCTCACCCTTTAACTTTCGATTTATCAACAAACTAGTGCAGCATTCAGGTGCAGTATCAATCAAAGTTTCAAGATATCTAGATTTCGGCACTTCTCCCGTACGATGGTGATCGCAATAGAAAACGTCGATACTTGCGTCTAGTAGTGAATGGAGTGCGGATAGATTTTTCTCCATAGATACATCTAAGACCGTAACAGATGAACTATCACCTTGTTTACCTTGCCCCATCATCTGATTAACGACTTGAGATACCAACTTGATATCGCGCTTCACACCAGTAACGAGTACACTCTCTTTAGGCTGACTTAAGCGAAGTTGTAACAACGCGATGATGCCGTCTGCGTCTCCATTAAATACGTCGTAGTGCATTTTGTTCCTCTTCCTTTAAGCTCTAAACGTCAGTCAAATAAGCTAATAAAATCGATAATGTAGCTGCCTTTTACAGTCTGTCATCATTTTAGGTTTATTTCACAGATAGTTAAGTCTATTTTGGAATGCCTTATTCTCATCAGGTTCAAGAGATACATCTATAAACATTAGATTTTCCAAAAGCAAATATCATTTGCACTATTGTATGACATATATCACAGCAAGCTAGGGTCAAAAGATTATAAAATAAGCGCCTCCCACTTGACGATATAGAGACGAATGAACACTACAACCACTCTTGTTTATGACACTTTGAAAAGCCTTGCTGCTCACGCTCCTGAGCAGCACGCCGAGATTCGCCAGCGTTTATATGAGCAGTTGAGCCTGCCATTTAACAAGCAGCTCTCGTTATACGCTAACGTACTTGGGCCAATTAGCTCAGGTAAATTAGCGGGATGCGACAACATTGATAAGGCGGTTGAACTAGCACTAGACGTGCTAGAAGGTCGAAATAAGTAACCCCACGACTTCCCGCTTCAATCAATTACTACGATTAAACGACCCTGCTCCTCCCCCCCTATAGGGTCGTTTTTTTCTTATCTAACAACGTTCTTCCCTTTCCATTCATTTTTCGCTTTAATTTGTTTGTAATTATCTAATTATTTCAGACACAAAAAAGCGCAGACAAACTGCGCCCTCAGATTACTAAGTCTGATTAATACCTCGCGGCGATTTTTTCTTACCTACCGAATGAAATCAAACCCACTATGACGTTTTAAACTGCGCTACCGCTCTATCCATATCATGAGCTTGTTCTGCCACTTTATCTACCTCCATTAAGCAGTGTTGAGCCGATGCGTTGTTGTCGTTCGAAATGGTGTTAAGCTCCGTGATTGAATCACTCACTTGCGCCATCACTGCGCCCTGCTCTTCAATCGCAGATGCAATACGTTCAGAGTTGCCTTGAATACTTTCCATGTCGCTCAAGATAAGCTGCAAACTTGCATCCAGTTCTTCTGAATCTTTGAGTGTTAGTTGCCCTTGTTGATTACATTCGCCAATCTCGGTCATCGAAGCGTTCATTTGACTTTGGATTGCGGTGACTACACTGGTGATTTCAGTGGTTGACTGGTGCGTTCTACTCGCCAGCGCTCGTACTTCATCCGCAACCACAGCGAAGCCACGGCCTTGTTCACCTGCTCGCGCGGCTTCAATGGCTGCATTCAATGCTAGCAGATTGGTTTGCTCTGCAATCCCTTGAATGATATTGACCGCGTCGCCAATTTGATCAACATGATGGTTCAATGAACTGATCGAGTCTTGGCTGCTTGAAAGACGTTCAGACAGCTGGGTAATATTGTTTATAGTGTCTACAACCACTTCACGACCTTTATCAGCATTCACTTTGGCTTGCTGGACACCCTCCGCAGCCACAGATGTACTTTCTGAGATTTCACCGATGGTGAGCACCATTTCTTTCACTGAAGTGGTCATCGTTCAAGTATGCTCAGGTTGCACTTCAAACTGTTTGATGACCGATTCAAGCTCATCATGCATGTTCGACGTGCTTTGCGTCAGTTGCAGTGACTTAGATTGAGACGCCGCGATTAAGCCTTCCAACTGATCAAGCAATTGGTTGAAATATTGGCCTAGCGTGCTGAGTTCATCTTTGCCATCAATGTGTGAACGAATGGACACATCGTTAGAATCGACAATGTTACGAATCACCGAAAGTAGAGATTCAATTTTACCGATGATAGAGCGGACAATTAACCAGCTGAACAGAATGATCGACACAAGCAATGTGACGCAAAGGATATTGTTAATCAGCGATAGCTTGTCCATCTCTTGTTGCGTTTGTTGCTCTAACACCGCTGAGAACTCTTTAAACTGAGTTTCTATAGCATGAGAACCGGAGCGTGCTTGTCCTAACAGACCTTCGTTGTGCTTCAAGCCAATGACTTGCTTCTGTGCGACCACTTGTTTAGCGGTATCTAACAACTTGCTTGAACTAACTGAAAGACCACTTGGATCGAATATGCCCTTTTCAATCAGATCATTAAACAAGTACAGTTCGACTTGTTGCTCTGCTTTGACTGTTGCACCGATGCTGTCTAGTTCTTCATGAAATCGACCGAGTAAGCCTTTATCTCGTGCTAATCCGTAGACTTCATAAGCTTTCGCCAATTCAACGAAGCTTACCTGATAGGCTTCAATGTCATCACGTAGCCGTGCGCTGTTGGCCAAACCCAAATCGCTAAGTACCGTATTGAGCTGAGATTCAGATTCTAAAAATTGGTTGTAGTTAACATCGAATTTATCGAGATATTTTAAATCGCTACGTAACAAAAAATCTTTTTCGTTGCGGCGAAGGTTAAGCAATCGTACTTCAAGTTCCTTGGTGATTTGTTTAGCTTGGCTCATTTGAGCCGTGGTATCTGCAAATTGTGAAGTGGTAAACAGCAATGCAATCATGCCGAAAATGGAAAATATTCCCAATGAATAGAGCTTGTTCTTTATGTTCATGTATGTGACTCGTCTTTACTAATCTAATAATAGGTATCTAAGTTTTTGTGTAACTTTTGTTATCTTATTTTTATGTTTATCTAGCTTCAGTTATCTATCTAGCTCTAGTCGTTTGCATAACCTAGGTTATTTATATAGTGATTAACTCGTACTGTTCTCAATTGGATTTGAGCTACCAATGAGAGCGCACCTAAAGTTAGAATTATCAATAACACAAATTTCTAACATGTACATTAGTTGAATTATAGATTTGGGAGGCAGCTATTTGACGGGTCGAACAAGGCTTAAACAGCAGGCTACGTAAGGCTTTGAATCAAATAACTTTCATACTGCATTGACCTCGGTTGCTATAATGACATTATTTGGGCTCATCAGAGGAACCAAAATTATGCTCAATTTCTTCGATTCATAAAAAATGGACCGCCCCTACTCGGGTACGATCCACTTATCTATGTTCTTGCTAGCGGTTAGTTGTCGCTATTCGTTCTCAGCTTTATACTCACTCGAACTAAAATGCTTTTACCATTTTTGTCAGACATTTCAGCAATACGACTTTTTCGTCTTCTTCGAATTCTTGTGTGAGTTCATTGACCAAATTCAAGTGAAGCTGATTGTGATGAAGATGGATCTTCTGCCCTTCATCGGTCAACGCTACGACTATCGCACGTCGGTCGGTTGGGTGTTCATGGCGCTCTATCAATTCGGCTTTCACTAGCTTTTCGATTTGAACAGTGAGTGTGCCTGTAGTGATGCCGAGCTTTTCTGCGAGTTCTTTCATTCTCAACGCGCCATGCATACCAAGCACTTCGATGGTATGAACTTGCGCTAAGGAGTAACCCGTTTCTTTGACAACAGATTGCTCCCACGAAGACATTTTATCGTAGAACTCGGTTAGTATTTGATTAAGCTGTTCTATATTTCGCATGGCCGTTTGAGTGCACTTCAAGAGTAAGATGGTTAATCTTATCAAACTTGGCGAGCATTTGTTTATATTCAGAGATGGTTTTATCACTGTTTGATTCAAGAGTAATCGCCGCTGAGTAGTGATGCCCGCTCACCTTCCACATGTGCAAATCTGTTACAATGGCGTAAGAAGCCAAAGCTTCAGTGATGCTTTGACGGTAATCGTCACCAATATTCTCATCCAGTAGGATTGGACTGGTCTGCTTCATCAGGTTCATCGTCCACTTTGCAATTACTAGTGCGCCAATCATACCCATTGCGGCATCCAACCAGTTCCAACCGTAGAACTTACCAAATAACAGTGCAACAATCGCAAGCAGAGACGTCAGAGTATCCGCCAACACATGCATGTAGGCTGCGCGTAGGTTATGGTCATGATGGTGCTCACCATGCTTATGACTATGGTCGCTGTCGTGATCATGGCTATGTGAATGATCATGATTCTTACTATGATTGTGGCCATGCTCGTGTCCGTGGTCATGATGGTGGTCGCCGAGTAAAAACATACTCACCACATTCACGGTTAAGCCAATACAGGCAACGATGATCGCTTCATTGAACTGAATTGCTTGTGGGTTAAACAAACGATGCACCGATTCCACCAGCATCAATAGTGCCACTATCCCCAATGCAATCGCACTGGTGTAGCCCCCTAACACGCTAACTTTACCTGTACCAAAAGAGAAACGTTCGCTCTCGGCATGTTTCTTCGCATAACGGTATGCAAATAAGGTGATGCCAAACGCTGCAGCATGCGTCCCCATGTGCCAACCATCGGCGAGTAATGCCATAGAGCCGTAAATGGTACCCGCAATAATTTCGACAATCATAGTAACGACGGTCAATAACAAGACATAGAATGTGCGTTTCTCACCTTGGCTGTTATGTGAAGAAAAGTTGTGTTGGTGACGTGTTGGAAAACTCAAAATAGCGTCCTTAGCTGATGTTTGTGGTTAGATGATCGTTGTAAATAAAAGCCCTTTGATTGGCAAGTAATTTGATAGTCAAAGTAATTAGTTGAAATTTAGTTTGATTATCAAACTTTGTCAACGATGAATTTTGAAACTCTGATTTGCGGGACGAATAGTTGATGGTGAGCGCTAGTTTGTTCCAAAGATTATTGATTCAGTAAAAACTAGGCTTTTCAGCGACAAAAAAGCCCACGTGAGGTGGGCTAACTCAATCAAACTTAATGATTGTATTTATTTGTTTTGCAATGAAATAATCTCATCATTCACCCACCCTAACAACTGCTTGGTTGCTTTCGACAAGACTTGGTTCTGCCGAACAATATAACCAAGGCTGGTGCTCGAGAAGTTGGTCAATGGTGTCACAGTTGAATTCAGATGATGTTTGGTTGATACCGCGAACTCAGGGACAATCGCCACGCCAAAACCCGCTTCTGCCCAGTCGATTTGAGCGTCGACACTCCCTACTTCCATCACCCTGTAATTGGGGAGATTAAGACTCGGTAAACCTTCATCAATGAAGTCACGCGTTCTCGTATCATGACCCAGTAGAATCAAAGTGAGCTCTGCATCAGAGTCTTGGATATCAAACCCATCGCCAAGCGCACACCAAGAAAGTTCTTGCAGCTTAGTGAAATACAAGGACTCGTTGTGCTGTTCTTTGGAAATAACAAAACCAATATCTGCCTGAGCATTTTTAACTAAACTCGATGCCTGAGATGAGGTGGTATTCAAGAGCGTAAGGTCA